>OLJR01000051.1_pt1 | contig 35081 bp, 30 predicted proteins | sample 1601541 | NCBI WGS metagenome assembly OLJR01 (sample SAMN04436879, study PRJEB24849) | human gut metagenome | biome: human gut; feature: NICU; material: stool | host: Homo sapiens | place: USA: Saint Louis, MO | collected 2012-01-23
TTTTTTTCCCGCCGCGGATGCAGGTATTCTCCTAACAGATGTGTTAAATTTTATGTATCTATGTTAATTCTGCGCTGATTGTTGTTTAGCATAACTTGCTGGTAGTTATGATTAGCGTTCGGGAGCCGTATTCCTCATGTCCGATTTTATTCTCGCGCGCGTGACGCAAACGCTAGCCAATGAACACTCCCTCGAAACATTGGTGCGACAGCTGCTTGAGATGCTGGAGCTTGTTACCCGAATGGAATCCACCTACCTGACGCGTATTGACTTCGACGCGCAGCGACAGCTGATTATGTATGCGCATAACAGCAGCGAAATGCAGATCCCAGAAGGGTTCTCCGTCCCATGGAACGACTCGCTATGTAAACGTGCGCTCGACGAGCGTTGCCTTTTCAGTAACGATGTCGCCGAACGCTGGCGTTCGTGTATCGCCGCGCAGGATTTGGGCATCGCCACCTTTTTTAGCATTCCTGTGCGCCTGACCGACGGCTCATTATTCGGCACGCTGTGCGCCACCAGCCGGGTAAGACAACCCTATAACCTTGAGGGTGAGCAGGTCATGAATTTATTCGCGAACCTCATCGCCCACTACGTTGAAAAAGAGACGCTAGTGCAGCAGCTTCGCTCGGCCAACGTCGCGCTTGAAATGCACTCATACACTGATGAGCTTACCGGTTTACCGAATCGCCGCTCGCTGTTTAAGTATCTTGCCGCGCAGTTTCCGCGGGCCCGCGAGCAGCGGCGCAGCATGCTGCTGATTTTTATCGATCTCGACGATTTTAAAGCAATAAATGATCGATTCGGCCATCCGTGCGGCGATAACTTTCTGATTCAGGTTGGCGAACGTCTGGCGGCTCACGTACGCAGCGGTGATATTGTCGGCCGTCTCGGCGGCGATGAATTTTTAATTGTCGGACCGGGCCCCGAATTAGCCGACCAGCAGGAGTATATCGCCGCGTTACGTCAAGCGCTGACGGGGATCTATTTCCTTGGCGAGCACCGGATTAACTACCCGGGGGCCAGCTTTGGCGTTATTGAGGCCGACCCGCAGCAGATTGACGTAGAACAGGCGCTACGCGCCGCCGACGACGCGATGTATCTGGATAAGCAGTCTCGTCGTCAGGGAAGATTTTTTCATATTGACTAATCTACGGTGAAATCCCGTATGATATTCGCCACGACTTGCACTTACAGGGGCTCAATAATGAGGCTGGGTATTCTATTTCCGGTGGCTATTTTCATCGTCGCCGTTGTTTTTCTGGGCTGGTTTTTTGTCGGCGGCTATGCGGCGCCAGGCGGAGCGTAATGAAAAAAAGCACCATTATTATGCTTATTGTCGCCATCGTCGCCCTGGCGGGAACGCAATTGGGTTGGTGGTAAATCCAGGAATATTCGCGCCGCTCTTCGGCAAAGATTGCAGAATTATCTCATCTACTCAATAACTTAAAAGAATACACTCACATCATCAGCCGATACCGCATGGCCGTTTCTGCGGACGGATTTAACTGGAGAAGTGAGAAATGAAAAAACCGATCGTGTTGCCGTTGATTCTCGCGCTTTGCACGCTGTTATCGGGATGTATTGTCGACCCAGGCTATTATCACCATCGCCACCATCATCATCATGACGACAGAGACTGGCGATAAAGCGGACAACATCATAAGGCGAACTTCGGTTCGCCTTATTGCATGGGATCAGTCCCGACGGTCGGAACCTAAAAAGAGGAAACCCAGCGGGATAGAGAACAGCAGCGTAAACACAATGCTATAAACCGTCACCATCGCCCCCTGCAGGAAGAACATTGACGTCGTCCACTCTGAGTAAGGCATATTGTATTCGCTCACCACGCCGCCGAAGGTCGCACGCCCAACCACGATAAGCGCGATAGCGAATATCGCCGCTATCGACAAAAAGAACTTCTTGCTATTTTTATTGCTGGTGAGTTTCTGCAGAATCATCCGGGTTCCCTTTTTTCTGAACGATAATCGGCTGTATATGTAACACCAATGCAATCAAAATTGAAGGAGTTTTGTTACAAGAAAGAGCCAATCGCTATCGGGCCGGTCGCGCGTCCCGGCCGCAACGATTACGACTGCAGCGTCGCCAGACGGGCGGCAAAACCAACAAATACAAGGCCTATCAGACTGTTGCCGATTTTCGCCAGTTTCTTTTTCGTCTTCACGTAACGCGTAACGAACGAGCCGGAGAGGATCAGAAAGCTCATATAGATGAAGCTAATAATCTCCAGGGTCAACGCCAGGATAAAGAACGCCAGCCCGGGCGTTTTGGCGCTGACGTCAATAAACTGCACGAAGAATGAGACATAAAAAAGAATGGCCTTTGGATTCGTCAGGCTGAGGGTCAGCGAACGTTTAAGAATCGCGCTCCCCGGCTCGGAATCAGCAGACGAATGACCGTCACGCTGGGTTAACACCGCGTAGAGCATCTTACCGCCCATCCACAGCAGATAAATCGCCCCCAGGTATCGAACGATATTGAACAGTACCGGCGTGGTCTTGATAAGCGTCGCAACCCCGGCAAAAGCCAGGAACATCAGCACCGCATCACCGATGAATACGCCAGCGGCCGCCAGATACCCTTTCCTGACGCCGTGGGCGACGCCGGTCTTGAGGACAAAAAAGGTATTCGGGCCGGGAACCAGGATGATAAAGATAGCCCCAACCAGGTAGGTCAGGTAATTCAGTACACCAAACTCAGCGAACACAACGCACTCCTTCGCTTACAACAAAATATGATCCCGCGCACGTTAACGCAACCGGGACCATTTTGAAAGCGCCGCGAGTGCGGATGCCTTAATAGAGCGAAGTTTCACCCAGCGGACGGGTTTTAAAGCGGCGGTGAACCCATAGATACTGCTCCGGCGCGCGCAGGATTTCTTTCTCAATAACCTTATTGATATAGCTTGCCGCATCCTGTTTATCTTCGCCAGGATAGTCGCTCATTACGTCGCTGATGTGCAGGCTATAACCCCGGCGATCCGCTTTACGCACCATGCTGATGGTGAGCATTTTCGCGCCCGATAAACGAGAGAGCACGTAGGTGCCGTTGGTCGTTGCGGCCTGCTGTACCGAGAAGAACGGGGCAAATACGCTCCCCTTCGGACCGTAGTCCTGATCCGGCGCAAACCACACCGCTTCACCCGACTTTAGGGCATGCACCAGACCGGATAAATTACGACGGTCGATCATCGCCTTGTTCGAGCGCAAACGACCGCGCGTCTGCACCCACTCCATTAACGGGCTATTGTGCGGACGGTAGGTCGCCATCATCGGACGACACAGCCCCATCGTACGGCCGCCCAGCTCAAGAGACATAAAGTGGACGCCGACAACCATCACGCCTTTTTGTTCGCTCAGGGCATTGTTGAGATTAACCATGCCTTCGACGTCAAACCATTTCTTGACGCGTTCATCGCTCCAGAACCATGCCATTCCCGTTTCGATCAGGCCCATCCCTAGTGACATGAAGTTCTGCTCAATAAGCTTTTCGCGCGCCGCGGGCGACATCGTGGGGAAGCAAAGTTCGAGATTACGTCTGGCGATATGCTCACGACGCTTAAGGAAGCGCCGGGATGCGCGACCGGCGCTGGTACCGATAAGGTGCAATACGGGATAAGGGAGCTGGACGATAAGCCAGAGCACACCCAGGCCAAACCAGGTCCCCCAATTACGGGGATGAAGCAGTTTTTTATTAAAAGCGTAAGACATGTTTTTTCCTGTAAACATTAGAACATGAGGTAACGCTTAAGGAAAAAACGAGTCCCTTCATCTGTCATTAGGCGGTACGTGTAGCAGTTCAGACAATAATAATCCTGGTAAATTCACTCCGGCAAGTAAAAAAAGAGCCCAGTAGCAAAAAACACAATACCAGCACACCTGTAACAAAATGTAAAATAAAAAATGAAGAATAGTCAACAAATATCCATCACAAGAATGATTAACACGCTAATCATTCAACATGAAGCGGCGTGCCAGCAGACCAGAACGCGGCGGCTTCAGCCCCGCTAAGCGCCGCTGAAACCGTACCGCGCGGCACCTGGGACCCGGCGAGATCGGGATAGGCTTTCCTCTCCGTTATCCATTTAACAACGTTTGCCGATACGCTATTCCTTTATGTTCTATAAGCCTCACTGACATAAAAGAGAAATATTTAAAAGGAATCCAGGGGTAAAGCCTAAAATAAGAATCAGCTTATTTTAGTTTCCTGACAATAATTAATATTTATCGACAATTATCCATATTGCCGCAGCTTATTTCAGACTTTTTACCTCCGTTGCTTTAACAGAACAGCAGGCAATAAAGTTAAGGTGCCTTTTCTGGCGTTGAAAAAAGCGCATCATACTTACAAATCCCGGACGTTTCTCGCTCTTCAACACCCCGCCCGTTGCAGACAATTTTAAGCGCCTGTGTGCATTCAGCTGATTTGAAGCCAATTCCGCGATCGGCATAAAAATCTATTCAATATTTAACAATAACTTATCGTTACTATTGTGCGGTATCGCGCCGTGACGATCGCGCTTCAATTGAAATGATAACCATTCTCATATTAATATATGCCGTATTGATCAACTTTTCTGAACCTGGCTATGTCCCCTTCTTCCGCCATCGCCTCTCCGCTGACGCTTGCCTCGCTGTATAGCGACCATCACGGCTGGCTGAAAAAATGGCTTACCCATAAGCTGCAATCCGTTTATGACGCCGACGACGTAGCGCAGGATACCTTTGTCCGAATTATGGCCGGCGGGTCGCTGTCGACCATTCGCGACCCAAAATCTTTTCTTTGCACAATTGCCAATCGGGTGATGATCGATCTGTTCCGCCGAAATGCGCTGGAGCGCGCATGGCTCGAGATGCTCTCTCAGCTACCGGAAGAACTCTCCCCTTCCCCGGAACAGCGACAAAGCCAGCTTGAATTGTTACAGCAGATTGACGCCATGCTGGACGGGCTTAACGTCAAAGCCCGGGAGGCCTTTTTACTCTCGCAGCTTGAAGGATTGACCTACGCCGACATCGCCAGCCGCCTGGCGGTTTCCGTCAGTTCGGTTAAGAAATATATAGCGAAAGCCACCGAGCACTGCCTGCTGTTTCGTCTGGAGAATGGCCTGTGAAACCAATGCTAAGCGACTCCCGCCGTCAGGCGCTGCGTTCCGCTTCGCACTGGTACGCGGTCCTCAGCGACGGGCGCGTGAGCCCGCAGCAGGAGGCCCGCTGGCAGCAGTGGTATGAACAAAACAACGAAAATCAGTGGGCGTGGCAGCAGGTAGAAAACCTGCGCCAGCAGATGGGGCAGTTGCCGGGCGGGCTGGCCAGCCGAGCCCTTCACGATAGCCGCCTGGCGCGTCGTCACGTGCTGAAAGGGCTGCTGCTTTTACTGGTCGCCGGCGGCGGCTGGCGGCTCTGGGAGTCCGAGCTGGCGGAGGGGCTGCGCGCCGACTACCGAACGGCGAAGGGTATGCCGCGCCAGCAGCGGCTTGCCGACGGTACGCTGTTAACCCTGAATAGCGAAAGTGCCGCCGATGTCCGTTTTGACGCCCGGCAGCGGATGGTGCATTTACGCTATGGCGAAATCGCCATCACCACCGCTCAAGACAGCCGGCGGCGGCCATTCCGGGTGCAAACCCGCGAAGGCACCCTCACCGCGCTCGGCACCGAATTCACCGTCCGTCAGTTTGCCGGGGGCACCCGGCTGGCGGTACAGCGGCATGCCGTTGAAGCCGTTTTACCGTCCGGCGGCGCCCAAATCGTTAACGCCGGCGAAAGCCTGTGGTTTACCCGCGATCGTTTCGCCGCTCTGGTGAAGCTCAACGGCGGCGAGGATAGCTGGACCCGAGGCGTGCTGACCTTTCGCGATACCGCGCTGAGCGAGGTGGTCGCCACCCTCGCCCGCTATCGCACCGGAGTGCTGCGCTGCGATCCCGCCGTGGCTGATTTACGCCTGAGCGGCACCTTTCCGCTGGGCAATCCGGACGCCATCCTGCAGGTCATCGCGCAAACGCTGCCGATTAAATTGCGGTTTGTCACCCGCTACTGGGTCACGCTCGCCGCGGCCTGAGAAAAAAACGAAAAAATTCTCATTCTCCTTTGTCCCTTTTCCCCTGCTCGTTCGACTTATTAGGTGAATACAACCAAAAACGATCGTGGAGAAAACATGACGCCCTTACGCGTTTTACGCAAACCGATGCCTCTGGTGATGGTCATCCGTTTAAGCCTGCTGCCGTTCGCGGCGCTGGCTGCCGCGCCGGCATTTGCCGCCGCGCAGTTTGATATTGCCGCCGGAGATTTAGATACCGTACTTAACCAGTACGCCGCCCGCAGCGGTATCACGCTCTCTGCCGACGCCAGCCTGACGCGCGGCAAGCATAGCCCGGGCCTGCACGGCAGCTTTGAAACCGAAGAGGGCCTGCATACGTTGCTGAACGGCAGCGGATTACGGCTAAAGCCGCTGGGCAAGAAGGTCTGGACCCTGGAGCCCGCGCCCGTTAGTTCAGAATCCACCCTCACCGTCGTCGGGGACTGGCTCGGCGACGCGCGCGAAAACGATGTCTTTGAGCACGCCGGCGCCCGCGACGTTATCCGTCGGGGGGATTTCGGCAAAACCGGCGCCGCCACGATGCGCGAAGTGCTGAACCGGATCCCCGGCGTTAACGCGCCGGAAAATACCGGTACCGGCAGTCACGATCTGGCGATGAACTTTGGTATTCGCGGCCTCAATCCGCGCCTTGCCAGCCGTTCCACGGTGCTGATGGACGGTATTCCGGTTCCCTTCGCCCCCTACGGCCAGCCGCAGCTTTCTTTGGCGCCGGTCTCGCTCGGCAATATGGACGCCATCGATGTCGTGCGCGGCGGCGGCGCGGTGCGCTACGGGCCGCAGAGCGTCGGCGGCGTGGTGAACTTCGTCACCCGCGCAATCCCCGAGAATTTTGACATTGAGGGCGGCGTTGAAGGACAGCTCAGCCCCACCTCGTCGCAAAACAACCCGAAAGAGACGCATAACTTCGCGATCGGCGGCACGGCGGAAAACGGTTTCGGCTCCGCTCTGCTCTATTCTGGTACCCGCGGCAGCGACTGGCGCGAACGCAGCGCGACGCGGATTGATGATGTGATGCTGAAAAGCAAATACGCGCCCAACGAAGTGCATACTTTTAACAGCCTGCTGCAATACTACGACGGCGAAGCCGATATGCCCGGCGGCCTCTCTCGCGCCGACTATAACGCCGACCGCTGGCAGTCGACCCGACCTTACGACCGCTTCTGGGGGCGTCGTCAGCTCGCCAGCCTCGGCTACCAGTTTCAGCCGGATGCGCAGCATAAGTTTAATATTCAGGGGTTCTATACGCGCACCCTGCGCAGCGGCTACCTGGAACAGGGCAAGCGCATTACCCTCTCCCCGCGTGAATACTGGGTCCGCGGCATCGAACCGCGCTACAGCCAAAGCTTTATGATCGGCCCATCCGCCCACGAAGTCGGCGTCGGCTATCGCTACGTCAACGAATCGACCCACGAAATGCGTTACTACACCGCGACCACCAGCGGCGAGCTGCCCAGCGCCGCCAGCCCGTACGATCGCGATACCCGCTCCGGCACCGAAGCGCACGCCTGGTATATCGACGATCGTGTGGATATCGGCAACTGGACGATTACGCCAGGGATGCGCTTCGAGCACATTGCGTCTTATCAGGACAACGCTCTGCTGGGCACCCGCGAACGGGTCAGCTATAACGCCCCGCTCCCGGCGCTGAACGTTCTCTATCACCTCACCGACAGCTGGAATCTTTATGCCAATACAGAAGGTTCATTCGGCACCGTACAGTACAGCCAGATTGGCAAGGCTGTGCAAAGCGGCAATGTGGAACCGGAAAAAGCGCGCACCTGGGAAGTCGGCACCCGCTACGACGACGGCGCGCTGACCGCCGAAATGGGGCTGTTCCTGATCAACTTCAATAATCAGTACGACTCCAACCAGACCAATGACACGGTGACCGCCCGGGGTAAAACGCGTCATAGCGGCCTGGAAGCGCAAACCCGTTACTCTCTCGGCGAGCTTTCACCCGCCCTTGATAATCTCTCGCTCTACGCCAGCTATGCGTACGTCAACGCTGAAATCCGCGAAAAGGGCGATACCTACGGCAATCAGGTTCCCTTCTCGCCGAAACACAAAGGCAGCTTTGGCGTCGATTACAAGCCCGGCAGCTGGACGTTTAACCTCAACAGCGACTTCCAGTCCAGCCAGTTTGCCGATAACGCCAATACCGTTGCCGAAAGCGCCGATGGCAGCACCGGCCGTATTCCCGGCTATATGCTGTGGGGCGCTCGGGTGGCCTACGACTTTGGCCCGCAGATGGCCAATCTCAATCTCGCGCTGGGGGTGAAAAACATCTTCGATCATGAGTACTACACCCGCTCATACGACGATAACAACAAAGGGCTTTACGCCGGCCAGCCGCGCACGCTGTACCTGCAAGGGTCGATGAAGTTCTGATGAGAATGGATTGCCGGACAGCGGTATTAGCGCCCTGTCCGGAAAACGGGAGTTGATTATGTTTAGCCTTGTTCGCCTGTGTATTTTCAGCCTGCTGTTTCTGGCAGGCCCGGTATTCGCCGTCACCGTGCAGGATGAGCACGGTCGCTTTACGCTTGATAAAACGCCGCAGCGCATCGTCGTGCTTGAGCTCTCCTTCGTCGACGCGCTGGCGGCGGTCAACGTCAGCCCGATTGGCGTGGCCGATGACAACGACCCGTCGCGTATTCTGTCGGACGTACGCGCGCGCCTGAAGCCCTGGCAGTCGGTGGGCACCCGCGCTCAGCCTTCGCTGGAAGCAATCAGCGCGCTGCATCCCGACCTGATCGTTGCCGATAGCAGCCGCCATGCCGGGATCTACGCCGCCCTGCGGCAGATTGCCCCGGTACTGCTATTGAAATCGCGCAATGAAACCTGGGAAGAGAACCTGCAGTCCGCGGCGATTATCGGAAAAGTCGTGGGTCAGGACGAGGAGATGCAGCGGCGTCTGGCGCAGCACCGGCAAAAAATGGCGGCGTTTTCCCGTCAACTGCCGGCTGGCGCCAGCGTGCTGTTTGGCACCTCGCGCGAACAGCAGTTTAATCTTCATTCATCGCAAACCTATACCGGCAGCGTGCTGGCGGCCCTTGGCCTGAAGGTTCCGCTGCCGAACGGCGGCGCGCCGATGGCGGCGATAAATCTCGAACAGCTGCTGGCGCTAAATCCGCAATGGCTGCTGGTCGCCCACTACCGCGCTGAAAGCATCGTCACAAAATGGCAGCAGGACGCGCTGTGGCCAATGCTGCAGGCCGAGCAAAAACAGCAGGTCGCCGCCGTCGATAGCGACAGCTGGGCGCGGATGCGCGGGATCGTTGCCGCCGAGCGTATCGCCAGCGATATGGTGAAAATCGTCCACCACCAGGCCGTCAATATCGCGCCATGAAACTCTTCCATCGCGCGCGCTTTATCTGGGGATTGCCGCTGCTGGCGCTCACCGGCCTGTTCTGGTTGAGCCTGTTCTGCTATTCGCCGATCCCGATTTCGCCGTTAAACGCGCTTCACGCCCTGCTGGCGCCAGATACGCCTGCGCTTGCGGAGGCGCTGGTGCTTAACCTGCGCCTGCCCCGCAGCCTGGTAGCGATAATGCTCGGCGCCTCGCTGGCAATGTCCGGGGCCTTATTGCAAACGCTCACCCATAACCCGCTGGCGTCGCCTTCGCTGCTGGGCATTAATAGCGGCGCGGCGCTGGCGATGGCGCTGACCAGCGCCTTCAGTCCGGCGCCGCTGGCAGGCTTTTCGCTGGCGTTGATAGCCGCCTGCGGCGGCGGACTAAGCTGGTTGCTGGTGATGACTGCCGGCGGCGGCTGGCGCCAGCAGCTGGATCGCCATCGGCTGATCCTCGCCGGTATTGCTCTTTCGGCGCTATGCATGGCTCTGAGCAGAATGACCCTGCTGCTGGCGGAAGATCGCGCCTGGGGCATTCTGACCTGGCTTGCGGGCGGCGTTTCTCACGTGCGCTGGGCCGAGTTCTGGCAGCTTTTCCCTTTTTTCGCGCTCATTGCTCCCGGCGTATTCCTGCTGGCCAACGCGCTTAATCTGCTCAACGTCGGCGATACCGCGGCCCATTCGCTGGGAGTGAATTTGCCGCGTCTGCGCCTGCTTATCAACGCGGCCGTGTTGCTGCTTACCGGCGCCAGCGTCAGCGTCGCCGGGCCGGTGGCCTTTATTGGCCTGCTGGTTCCGCATCTGGCGCGCTTTTGCGCAGGTCACGATCATCGTTTTCTTCTACCCATGAGCGCGGTGTTGGGCGCCCTGCTTATGCTGCTGGCCGATATTCTCGCCAGAGCGCTGGCCTGGCCAGGTGAACTGCCGGCGGGCGCGGTGCTGGCGCTGGTCGGGGCGCCTTGTTTTGTCTGGCTGGTCAGGAGGCGGGGATGAGACGACGCATCGTTTTTTTACTGCTCGCGCTGACGCTGTTAACCCTCTTCTCGCTGCGGATGGGCGCGATCCCGCTGCCGTGGCAAGTGCTGCTCAGCGGATGGCATGCGGACAGCGAGTATCACTATGTCCTTATGCAATATCGCCTGCCGCGCGTCGTGCTGGCGCTGATTATTGGCGCCGCGCTGGCCGTTTCCGGGGCGCTGGTTCAGGGTGTGGTGCATAATCCGCTGGCCTCGCCGGACATTCTGGGAATTAACCACGGGGCGAGCCTGGCCTCGGTGGCCGCATTGTGGTTTTTGCCGTCCCTGCCCCTGCCGTGGTTGCCGCTGCTGGCCTTTATCGGCGGGATGGCAGCGATGACGATCGCGATCGCGCTTGCCGGGTTTTCCCGTCCAATGCGCCTGGCACTCACCGGCATCGCGCTGTCGGCCTGCTGGGCCAGCGTGACCGATTACCTCTTACTTTCCCGGCCGCAGGAGATCAACAATGCGCTGCTGTGGCTGACCGGCAGCCTGTGGGCCAGGGACGGTTCATTCGTCGTTATCGCCCTGCCCCTGCTGGCGATTTTGCTGCCCTTAAGCTTCGCCCTCAGCCGCGATCTTGACCTACTGGCGTTAGGCCGCGACCGCGCGGGAACCCTCGGCGTCAACGTGCGCCGGCTTAACGGCTACGCGTTGACGCTGGCGGTCGCCCTCGCGTCGATCGGCGTGGCGGTTTGCGGCCCCATCGCCTTTATCAGCCTCGTGGTGCCGCATCTTGTGCGTCGCCTGTTCGGCGGTCGCCACCGCTATTTATTGCCCCTGTCCGCGCTGACGGGCGGGCTGGTTCTGCTACTCGCCGATCTGCTGGCGCGAACGCTGCATCCACCGCTTGAGCTGCCGGCAGGCGTATTGACGGCGATTATCGGCGCGCCCTGGTTTATCTGGCTGCTTGTGAGAATGCGTTAAATGGAACTGCGAACCCAAAAGCTCACCGCCGGCTATGGCGGCAAACACGTTATCAATCATCTCGACCTGACGCTGCCCGGCGGCAAAATCACCGCGCTGCTGGGGCCAAACGGCTGCGGTAAATCAACGCTGCTGAAGTGTTTCTCCCGCCTGCTAACGCCGCTCGCCGGCGAGATCTGGCTCGGTGATGTCGCCTTAACGCGCCTCTCCGTGCGTCAGCTGGCGCGCCGACTGGCGCTGTTGCCGCAGCAGCATCACGTTCCGGAAGGCGTCAGCGTACGCGAGCTGGTCGGCTATGGCCGCAGTCCGTGGCTACCGCTATGGGGTCGGCTTACAGAGCACGATCGACAGCTGGTCGACAGCGCGCTACAGCGCACCGGCATCGCTGCGCTGGCGGAACAGCCGCTGACCGCCCTTTCCGGCGGCCAGCGGCAGCGGGCTTTTCTGGCGCTGCTGCTGGCGCAGGATACGCCGCTGGTGCTGCTCGATGAGCCAACGACCTGGCTGGATATTAATCATCAGGTGGAACTGATGACGCTGATGCGCGAGCTGCAGCGGATGGGAAAAACCGTGGTTACCGTGCTGCACGATCTCAACCAGGCCAGCCGCTACTGCGATCATCTGGTGGTGCTTGAAGGGGGGCAGGTGCGGGCTCAAGGTTCAGCGGAAACGGTGCTGACGCCGGAGATGCTGCGGGAGATCTTTCACCTGGAAGCGGAAATTCACCCGGAGCCGGTGTCGCAGCGCCCGATGTGCGTGGTGAAATAACCCGGGTAAGGCGCCCTGCGCCCTACCCGAAGTTAATCAGTAGGTGTGGAAGTACTGCTGGATCACCTGCGGATTTTTCGTTTGCGTCAGCGCCGTCATCAGCAGGATGCGCGCTTTTGCCGGGTTGAGCGAATCGGATACCAGCCCCGGCTGGCCATCATCAACCGGCACGACGCCGCTGCCGGTGCGCGAGGCGCGAACCACCACGATACCGGCTTTTTCCGCTTTTTCGATCCCCGCCGCGCTGCGTACGGAGACCGATCCCGCGCCGGTGCCCGCATAGATAATGCCGTCTGCATGGTGCGCGATCGCCGCGTCATACATATATTCAGGGTCATCCTGATAACCATAAATAATGACTACCTTCGGCAGCGCGTTAAGCTGGCGGACGTCAAAAACCGAGCGCACGGTATGAATTTTATCCACGCGCGTTTCGAACTGCGGTTTGCCGCTTACGATAACGCCCAGATAGCCCTCTTCCGGCGCCTTGAAGGTATCCAGCGTTGTGGCATTGGTCTTCGTAACGAAACGCGCGGCGCCAATGCGATCATTGAGGACCACCATCACGCCGCGGCCTTTCGCTTGCGGATCGGCCGCCACGGTCACCGCTTCCAGCAGGTTCATCGGGCCGTCGGCGCTGATGGCCGTGGCCGGACGCATCGCCGCCGTGAAGACCACCGGTTTATTGCTTTTTACCGTCAGGTTGAGGAAGTAAGGCGTCTCGTCCAGAGTATCGGTGCCGTGGGTAATCACCACGCCGTCGACATCATCGCGGGCCAGCAGCTCATTGACGCGTTTTGACAGCTTGAGAATAATGTCGCTGGTCATATTTTCGCTGCCGATATTGGCAACCTGTTCGCCGTCAACGCGGGCGACTTTGCTCATCTCAGGCACGGCGTTAATCAGCGTCTGGACGCCAATCGCGCCGGCTTTGTACCCGGTAGTCTGGGTATTGCTGGCTGCCGAACCGGCAATCGTTCCTCCGGTCGCCAGGATAACGATATGCGGCAGACGCGTATCACTAAATGCAAAAGCGCTTATCGTCAGTAACGTAATTGCCAGTAATGCTCTAAAATTCATCATGACTCATCCCAAAATAGATATTAAATATATTCGCGCAGAGAGAATGCAAACGGCTTGCCAGGATTTAATATATTTTACCTGTTAAAAGTGATTAACTATCAGACAAAAAAGGATTTTTACTTCGTCCTGAGCGCTACTTTGGTGCAGGAACGCGCTAAAAACGGGCATGACATAAAAGCGAAATCAGAATCAACTTATTCAATCTATTTTGTCGTGTCGGCATCGCTATCAACGAAATAGACCAACACGATGCGGGTAATGCGATGGAGAAAACGATGCGTATCGCCTTAAAATCAGCATTGATGCTTACCTCCCGCGTCATACAAGTAATTAATCCCGAATTACACCTGCATATGCAACGCACGGCGCTGATTGCGCTGGAGCTTGCGCAGGCATCGGGCCTATCGCGCCGGCAGCAGCAAACTATCTTTTGCGCCGCGCTGCTGCACGACATTGGCGTACTGGGGGATAAAAGGGCGTTTTCGTCGCTGAACGCCATCGATAACCTCAATGACCCACATCAGCACCGGGGAGCCGAAATGCTGGCCGGGTTAGCCACCCTGGCCCCCATCCTGCCGATTATCCGCGATCACCATTTTAGCCCAAACCACAGAGGCAGCCTCGAACAGCATATTGTCTATTTTGCCGACGTTTTTGAACGCCAGCTCCCTGGCGATAAGAGCGCGACCACCTATCAAACCGATATGAGTATTGATAACTTCCGCGCGCTTTACCAGGCGATCGACCCGCCGCTGTGTCAGACCTTGTGCCAGCTCGCAGAAAAAGAGCATTTTTGGCTGCATCTTAATCCCGGACATATTCAGCGAATGCTGGAAATCATCGGCCCCATCAACGATGTGTATATCGATATCGACGGTCTGAAAGATATCTGTCTACTTATTGCCAAAATTGTCGATACCTACAGCAGCTTTACCGCCAGCCACAGTCTGAAGGTTGGTCAAATTTCGCGCGCCCTCGCCGCTTATATGAGTCTGCCGGATCTGGAGTGCAGGAAGATTGAGATTGCCGGTTATTTGCACGATATCGGCAAAGTGTATATTCCGCTGGCAATCCTCGAGAAACAGGGTGAGCTGAACGACGAAGAGTTGCTTCAGGTTCGCGAGCATAGCTATATGACCGGCGAAATTCTTAGCACCTTCAGCGAACTCGGCGAGATAATTAACTGGGCCGCAAACCATCATGAAAAACTGGATGGCAGCGGTTATCCGCTTCATCTCAATGAGGATTACCTGCAACTACCGGATCGGATTATCGCCATCGCGGATATATTCACCGCGCTGACCGAAGACCGCCCCTATCGCCCAGGAATGCGCCGTCAGCAAGCGTTACAGCTGATAGAGAGTGATGTTATAAATGGCGCGTTGGATAAAGATGTGTATCGCATTTTGCATCAGCATGCCGAAGCGCTGCACGCTATTATTACTCACACGCTGCCCCCTTAATCACCGGTTTTTTCTGGTGAAGCCGGTGCGCAACGATAAAAACAAAATAATTCATCTGCACGCAAGGAATATTCGGTGAGAATCGCCACCATGACCAACTGGGCCTACGGGATCACCGTCGCCCTGACCCTCGCCTCAGGCATCGCAATGCTGATGGCTTCAAGTGCGGATAATGCCGAACGCCGCGCCGTCGAACAACGCCAGGTGTTCGACCAGCTAAGCGAAGAAGTGGAAAGCGGCGCCTGGGAGCTTTCCGATCTCGCGCGACTTTACATCATCAAAAAAAATCAGGATGTGCTGCAGGAGTACCGGCAGCAAACTCAGGCCATCACCACCATTGAACGCCGGCTAGTAAAGCTGAAAGACAATGGCGCAACCGCTGAAGAGCTGGCGCTGCTGCGCGAGGGGTTACAGATGGCCGATGAACTCCAGGACGAGCAGCGGACGGCGCTGGCGCAGGTTGCCAGGGGCGAGGAAAAAGAGGCGGTCAACCTGCTTTACGGCACCGCCTATGAGCAGGAGCTCGAGCGGGTCCAGACGCAGCTTGACCACTTTCGCCTGATGCTCGAAGGCCGGGTGAATAAAACCATTGCCGAGGCGACGGAGAAATCGCGGATCTGGCGTACGCTCTCTGAGGTCATGGTTGGGCTCACGGCGCTGATGTTCCTGTTTGTGCTGGGCTTTATTCTTAAGCGGCGGGTGCTGTATCCCGTCGTCCGTCTGAGCGATGTCGTGCAGCGGCTGGCCTCGCAGGATTACGCGGTTGAAACGCCGCAGTTTACCCAGATTGATGAAATTGGCGATATGGCCCAGGCCATTCGCATCTTTCGCGAGAACGGGCTGGCGCGCCAGCGGCTGGAACAAGAGCGCGACGCCGATTGGGCGGTCCGCGAGCTGCTGGCGCGGATGACCCAGCGTTTACAGGGCTGCGAATCCTTCGAGGACGTGATCAAGGTTGCCGAACTTTTCGCGCCGAATATCGCCCCGGCGATCCCGGGGCGACTGTATATTCTTGATACCGATCCCTGGCAGATGCGCTGCGTGGCGCAGTGGCTTTCTCCGCCGCTTGAAGCGGACGTCTTTCATCCGGATAACTGCTGGGCCGTGCGGCGCGGGCTGAGCCATCCGCCGGTCAACGGTGAGCCGGATATCGCCTGTTATCACCTGTCGGAATCGCAGGCTAATCAGTCGCTATGCGTGCCGTTGATTGCGCAGGGAGAAGCGATTGGCCTGCTCTCCTTCAGCAACGTTACTTCCGCGACCGCCCCTTCCCGCGCCTATCTTGAACTGATGGCTGAAGCGCTGGGTCTGGCGCTGGCGAATCAGCGTTTGCGCAACGCGCTGCTGGAAAAGGCGCTGTTTGATTCATTAACCGGCCTGCGTAACCGCCACCACCTGGATGACGCTCTGCATACCCAAATGAATCTGGCGGTTCGCAACGGCACGCCGCTGAGCTGCCTGATGATCGATATCGATCACTTTAAGGCGATTAATGATAGTTACGGTCACGAGGCGGGCGACCTGGTGATCAAAAGCGTCGCCGCGATTATTCAACGCGCGGTGCGCGATATCGGCATGGCCTTCCGCTATGGCGGCGAAGAGTTCCTGGTGCTGCTGGGTGGAACCGATGAACAGACCGCGATGGTCTGCGCGAACGATATCTATAACAGCGTGCACCTGCTAACCCTACGCTACGGCCTCGCTGAGATTGGCCAGATCGATGTCTCCATCGGCATCGCCAGCTACCCCCAGCATACGCAAAGCGACAGCCTGCTGCGCGCGGCCGATGCAGCGCTCTACCGGGCCAAAGAGCTGGGGCGGTCGAGAATTGTGAGTTTTGGGATGTTAAAGGCGGATTGAGCCGCGTTCCAGAAGGCGAAGATGCCCTATTCACCCATGCTCATGAAAGCCGACGCGCGGGTGAATAACGCTCACATCGCGCTTAATAGCGCGTCTTCCATCAGTTTCCCCAACAGCGCCCGCGCTCCGTGAACCCCGTCGTTCCCCTGGTCGTGCGTCAGCGTAATACCGAGATTCCCCGGCGATGGCAGCAGGCTTCCCGCCACGCGCAGGTTGCCGGGCATACCGATGCGCGTACGTACGGTAATGCCTAGTCCGGCCTGCACCGCCGCCCAGATGCCGCTCAGGCTATGGCTGATAAACACCACCTGCCAGGCGATGTTGGCCCGGTCCAGACAGTCGATGGCGCGGGAACGCATCAGGCACGGGCTGTCCAGCATCACCAACGGCAACGGCTTGCCCTCCGCCAGCAGCGCGGCAATATCCAGCTGCGGATGGGTTATCCACTCCAGCCGGCTCTGGCCGATCGGTTTGCCTTCACGCTGCGCGCTCTCCGGCTGCCACAGCAGCGCCATATCAAGCATATTGTCATTGAGGGCGTTGAGCAGCGCCCGATTGCGATCGACACGGGCAATAATTCGCATTCCTGGATGGTGACGTTTGAACTCGCCAAGAATGCCGGGCATAAGCGACTCGCCAAAATCCTCCTGCATGCCAATGCGTATTTCTCCCTGCAAAAGTTCGCCCTGCAGGGCTCGCTGCGCTTCATCGTTCAGCGCCAGCAGACGCCGGGCATAGCCCATAATTATCTCGCCATTCTGCGTCAGCGCCAGGTGGCGGCCTCTCTTCTCCACCAGAGCGGTGCCGCACTGCTGCTCCAGCTTTTTCAGCTGAGCGCTCACCGCCGAGGTTGAACGGCAGAGGCGACCTGCCGCCTGCGCAAAGCTACCGCATTCAATACCGGTGACAAAACTGCGCAGCGCGTCGAGATCGAACGTGAGTGGGAGCTTATTCATGATTGTCCTGATAAACGGGATGAACGGTCTAATATAATTCAATTTTCAGGATTGAAACAGCGCGCCAGAATGACGTTATTGTCAATACGGAGAGATAACAATGGCCAACCCCCTCGATCGTGAAACCCTGGCTCGCATCGCGCCGAAGCTAGCCGAGCTGAGTCAGAATGTACTTTTTAATGATATCTGGACGCGTGAACCGCTTTCTCCCCGCGAGCGCAGCCTGGTGACGCTCGGCGCGCTGACGGCGCTGGGCCGCGTTCAGCAGCTCCCCTGGCATATCCGCTTCGCCCAGCAAAATGGCCTGACCCGTGAAGAAATCGTTGAGGTTTTCACCCATCTGGCATTCTACGCCGGCTGGCCCGCGGCGGTTTCCGCCCTCGAATGCCTGCAAGAGGAGTAACGCCGATGCCCTTTACCCGCATTAGCCTCCATCAGAGTTATAACGATACGCAAATCATGCAGATTTCCGACATTCTGCAACAGAGCCTTGAAACAGAATTTGCCGTCCCGCCCCACGATCGCTTTCAGGTTTTCGAACGGCTGCCGGCGAACCAGCATGTGTTCGACCGCCGCTATAAAAGCGCTGGCCGCAGCGACAGTTTTATTCAGTTCCATCTTCTGGCAGGTAAGCCTCGTTCAGTGGAGCAGAAGAGGAACTTCTGCCGTACCCTGTGCCAGCGGCTGCAGACGAAACTGCATATTAGTCCGGATGATGTGATGGTGATGATGCAGTTCAATACCGCCGATGAGTGGAGTTTCAGCCACGGGCTGCTGCTCTCCGAGGAGGCGTGATGATGGTGATGCCGTATCGTTTTACCTGGCCGGGCCGACTACCCAGGACTCTCACTGACCAACGCATTGTGCAAAACGGCGCCAGGCTTATCATTCAGGTGTAAAAAAAAACGGGAGCCCATCGGCTCCCGTTTTTGTCTAACCCAGAGACTGGATTACATATTCGCGATAATCGCGTCGCCAAACTCGCTACATTTCAGCAGCTTAGCGCCTTCCATCAGACGTTCAAAGTCATAGGTCACGGTCTTAGCGGCGATTGCGCCTTCGGTGCCTTTAACGATCAGGTCTGCCGCTTCGAACCACTGCATGTGGCGCAGCATTACATGCTTCAATATTGGATAACATACTGAATTTAAATTAAAAAGAAGCATCAAGCAATAAGTTACATAAATAAAATGCCATGTTATAATTTATTGAAACAACTATAGTTGTTTTTCGTTTTGGGGAAAGGATATCCTGTTCTTATCCTTCAATGATTATACCTATTAAAGAATTCTCTATGGACTGGTTAACGTTTTTCAGTAAATTAATTGAACACTGTGCGTGGCCGGGTGTTCTCCTTTTCGTTGCGATCAGATATCGTAATACTTTAGTTACCCTAGCTAACTCATTGAGCTCTATCAAAGTTGGAGATTTTGTTGACGCCAACTTTAGCCATGAGGCAGCAAAAATAGCCACCGTTAGTGAAGTTGAACTACCTCAGCCGGAAGATAATCATGAACAACAGGAGGTTGAAAATAAGTTGCTAGAACTCCCTCCAAGGCTAGCTATTTTAGACGCTTGGAAAATAGTTGAAAATTCAATTGAAGAGTTCATAATCAACAAAAATGTTGGCAGTACCACTATGTCTAGTATACATCCCTCTAAACTACCATCTATCCGTAAAATTTCAGACCTGCGCCAAGCTGAATACATAACCGCTCACCAAGCTGAGATCTTGAATAGCTTAAGAAAGTTACGGAATGAAGTTATGCATGGTCCGTATGGTTTAGAACCATCGCAAGTTGATGCAATTAACTATGTAAAATCCGCACTTGCATTTTCTAATTTTTTCAAAATCAACATTAATCTCGACAATAAGTAGAAGCGCTATTATGAAAGCGCTGAGGTTCAAACCCTCTCGTTTCTACCAAAAATCCCAGAGAAACCAGCCTCTTAAGGCTGGTTTTTTTATACCCGTCTTTTGTGCTGGGAATCAATGGGATAAATGGGGGTGAGCCCCGTCCATAACAACCTTCCCGTGTCCTTTTTCCTCTCAAAGAAATGGTGACTAAAGAATCTGTTCGAAACATCGTTTTCTTTAACTCCGAAACCACAGTACCTCAAAAGTACCACGCTATTAAGGTTTGAAACTTTGACCAAACTATGGATTAATAGACTCAATAAGTGGAATAATTTCATCTTTAAAGGTAACTAACGCCACGATAAGAGGGATTATTACTTTTGCGGCTAAATTAGAAAGAAACTTTACTAGCCACCATTTTTTAAGGTGAGACTTTACTTCGATGTATAATTTTGAAAGTGTTGTCGAAATAATAATCACTACATAACAAAAAATCGACAACACAATAAACCCCATAGTTGGCTTTAGGTTATAAGTCGATGTTAAATAGCTATAACCAAAACTAAAGCAAGCAAAAATAATTAATATCGGCGCAAAAATGAAGAGCAGAGTAAATATTATTTTATTGTTGCGTTCGCTCTTGCGGTTTAACTCATCAGACTTTTCTTTTTCTAATTCTTCAATGCGTGACTGGAGTGCAGTTATAATATTTGAGTCAGGTTCTAATTCATTTTTTTCGTGTGAATCACCTGTTAAATGCCCAACTACTAATTGTTCTTGATTAGTTAAACCCTCGCCTTGCTTCAAAATTTGTTCTTTTGTTGGTTTATCTTCACTCTCCAAGACTCTCTCTGAAAGGATTTCAATTTGTTTTTGAAGAGCAATTTTCTCATTATCATGTATAGACTGTCTTTTTGTGATTTCATTTTTATAACTTGTAGCAAGCATTGCAAATTCAGATTCAATTATTTCAATAATAGTGTCATTATGAGAGTCCGCATCTATTATTTTTTGTTTCAATGCCTTGTCAGCAAGCATAGAACTCAATATTTCACCGTCTATACCTTCAATGTCTTTATAAGTTGATAGGGCCTGAATTAGCTCAATTGTTGCCTTTTCATCATTAACATCAAAATCTCCGAAAAGCAGTGGCAGCTTTATAGCCTCCATTATACCTGATTCTAGTGTAGCATCTCTTGGCACCCAAAATTGTAGAAGTTGTACAAGATTCGTAGGGTGGAGAACAACAGGCAACTTACTTTCTTTTTTCTTTCTTTTTAATTGATCAAATTGTATCACTGACCAATCAATAGTAACCCCCCAATAATTTTCCTCTAAAGCAGAGTCAGCATTGCCATCACGATGATCATGGATACTAAACCAAAAAATAAGATCGTGCTCAATCGCCTCATACCTTTTACGTTTGTTTTCTGGCTTTTTTTCCTCCCTTTCCCATATCGTTAATTGTTCTTTAACCACTCTCTCATCTGTAGGATAATGGACAGTTGGCCATTCTAATATTTTTATTCCCTTGCTCTCTAGATTTCTTAATAAACCATCTGTAAATGGCAAAAAATAGGCATCGGGTGATAAACCGGTTTCTGTTTTTGCACTTTCAGCAAAATATTTAGCGGCAATGCTTGAACGCATTCCAGATTGTACTGCTGCTCTTGCTAAACTAGGTGAGTATCGATGTCTTTTCAGATTATCTAACTGATAAGAAACAACTTTCCTTATTTCTTCTAGAGTTGTTGGTAAAATATAGTAACGAACCTTAACATTCCCAACTTTTTCAGCAAGACTTAATAATGATGTCGCTGATTCATCAGCAGGGTTTTCGTGTAATCCTAAAATTGAAAAAACAAAGTTTGTATCTAAAACAATTTTAATATCCTTGCTTTTTCGAGTATTATCCAGTGACTCAATTGTTTTTTGGCTCAATTGCGAAGCTTCAACAAAGAAGTATGCATTTAATAACTTCAGGATATAACCTTTAGCTAAATCATTATTATTTGAAAAAAACTCACCTACTATTCTCAGTAAGATTGGATGATCTGAGTCTGAGTATTTGCTTAGAAAACCCTCTAGCCAATCATGAGTTTTGAATAAACGTCCAGACTGTAATAGACTGTAAGTATTCGCGCCTATTCGTCTCACAGAAGAAATTAATTCATTTTTAAAATTTTGCCAGTAAGATTCAGCATCTACTTCACCCAAGTTTTTTTTGACAATATCTCTAAAGCTATTTTCTGCATCCTTCTCTTCCTTGCTAGAAATATCAATTTTATCTTTAAGTTTTTTTCTGGTTTCCTCAGTAAGATAGTAACCATTATCTCTTTTTATTATTTCCAAGGATGAAAGAAGGTATTCTATTTGTGTCGATATATTTTCTATTGGTATATCAACATTAAAATCGCTTTTTATTTTTGATTTTAATTCCTTCTCATCCACCCTTCCTTCAGACTCCCATAAATAACCAAGGATAACCTGTGAGGTTGCCTTTTTCCACCATCCATTCTTATTTAACTCAACATAATTTATCAGTGATACTAATTCAGTGGTTAACGACTTAGCTACCATACCCTGCTCCTAATTAATATTTATAGATGGATTTTTTTAATATCCTCAAAGGATATAATTTATCTATTACCGCTTGTCAAATCTTTACTACAATTTTGGAGTTAAATTGTTTAGACTATTACTCACCTATATCTCATTAGAGCGAAAAACATATAGTTTTATCTGCTGTGTTTTAACAACGCGCAGAACTATGTATAGAGTTTGAAGGTAAAGGACATATACGCTACCGCTTTCCATCTGAAGACTACGAAATCAATTATACTTGTATCTGATCGATCATGAATTGTCTATACAAACATAATATTTGCTTTCATTACTTATATCTATCCCACATAATCGCTTTCTATTCTGGCGTGTAGTTAATCCGAGTTCGTCGTTTCATGGCAGCGACTCCCTTGATTAAGGATAGGATAGCATTGCAATGAGCCGTTGAACTCACAGCTATAAGCGGACTCTTTCAGTAGGATGACCATTTGAACTGATTAGTAAGGTTAAAGTACGTACGATCATCTGACCTGAAGCAAATCACTGTATCTAGTGGTATAGCGTGGAGAAAGCATTTCTCGCTGCATTTGCCATGCGGTCTGGATTCCCTGCCCTGCAAAATAGAGCGTCCCCCTGCCATCCTTCGCGTTGAGGTGGTCTAAAACTTCCATCAGTTTCTCACTGTTCTGCCGCGGTGCGTTGTCATCGAAGAGGTTAAGCTGCGCTACGCCCTGGCTGTAGAAATCACCCAACATTACTCCTGCTTTCTGGTAGCGATGCCCGTCTCGCCATATCATGTCGAGGCATTTCGTCGCTGCGGTGATTATGTCCCTACTGTCCTGTGTTGGAGTCAACAGCTTTACTGATGCGCTGTTTCCGTAATATGGCTCGTTAAGAGCAAAGGGGCTGGTTTTAACGAACGCTGAGATAAAGCGGCAATACTGGTGCTCACCACGAAGTTTCTCCGCTGCGCGCGAGGCATAGCTGCATATTGCCTGCCTCATCTCATGATATTCCGTGATACGCCCACCGAAAGAGCGACTGCAGACTATTTCCTGTTTTACGGGCGCGAACTCCTCCAGACCGAGACAAGGCTCGCCACGCAGTTCCCGCACGGTTCGCTCCAGAACCACATTGAAATGCTTCCGGATAAAACGGATATCCGTATCTGCAAGTTTTAACACTGTGTCTATCCCCATAGACTCCAGTTTTTTACTGATACGGCGCCCAACGCCCCATACTTCATCAACCGGCAACAGCGCCATTAACTTCCTCTGCCGTTCCATATTCGACAAATCAACTACGCCTCCAGTCTGCCGCTGCCACTGTTTCGCTGCGTGATTGGCCAGCTTCGCCAGAGTTTTTGTCTGGGCTATGCCAACACCAACCGTGAGGTGCGTCCGGCGCAGAACCGTCTCGCGAATTTCCCGGCCAAAGTCGGTAAGGTCGCGACAGTTACGAACTCCTGTCAGATCGCAAAATGCCTCATCGATACTGTAAATTTCGCATCGTGGAGAGAGCTCTTCAAGCGTAGTCATGACCCGGTTCGACATATCCGCATAGAGCTCATAGTTGCTACTAAACGCGATAATGCCGTGCCGGCGGAACATTTCCTTTTGTTTAAAGTACGGCTCCCCCATTTTGACGAACGGCTTTGCCTCTGCGCTACGTGCAATCACACAGCCATCGTTATTGGAAAGGACGACCACTGCACGCCCTTTCAAGTCAGGGCGAAATACGGTCTCGCACGATGCGTAAAATGAATTCACATCACACAGGGCGAACATCTCAGCCAGCCGCTTTGATGATAAATGTCACAACACCGAATACATCCAGCGTGTCCTCGCTTCCCACGACGATTGGTGAATATGCGGGATTCATTGGGTTAAGCTGAACGCGTGGATGTAGTTGCAACTTCTTAACGGTGAATTCCCCGTCCACAGCGGCAATCACGATATCACCATGAACTGCGGTTCTTGAGCTATCCACGACCAGAAGATCCCCCTCTCCGATCCCGGCGTCCTTCATGCTGTCGCCCGCAGCTTTGACAAAATATGTCGCGCTGGGGTGGTTAACTAGCAACTCGTTCAGGTCGATGCGTTGCTCAACATAATCCTGCGCAGGACTCGGGAAACCACACTGAACAAGGTCGCTGTACAACGGAATCAGGATGATTTTGCGTAACTCAACGGGCGTGTAGAACTGCATGATAGACTCGCTCACATAAATACTGTTTATATATACAGTAGATTTAACTCAGCGACATATCAATATAGGTTCTGCCTATCAATTTCCTTCGTTGCCGTAACGTATTGATGTAATAAGTACGGTAAGTCTTAAAATGTTTTCAGTGCTTAACTGTTTGATGATTTTGCGAACAGTGCGACGATAAAATTTTGCAGCTATGGCACCGCCTCCATAGCAAATTGCTCATCTGCGGGCTCTTGCATACGGTTACCAGGTAGGGCACTGAAGTGCCTGGTAGCAATACTTCATTGTTTTGTAAAGCTCAGCAACTATTTTTATGTAGTGGTGTCTTATATGTAATCAATAAAACACAGGCTCTTAAATGACTACTTTACTCGTTGCCGCAACACTCTTTGCTGTCTCAGGCCTCATGATGTTTGGGCTTTTACAACTGTGGGAAGGCATATCAAATAATCACGAAAAGTTTTGATAGCCATTAGGCTTAAAGCTCATCCCGTTACTGGCAGATATTTATAGATAGTCTTCACCCCTACACCTATCACATCGGCTATCTGCTGGCGTGTAGCTCCGTTCTCCAGCATCCGGCGGCCTCGTTCCACAACTTCTTCGGTCATAACCCGGCGGCGGCCACCGATGCGCCCCTGCTCCCTTGCCGCTGCTAAACCGGCGCGGGTACGCTCGACGATCAACTCTCTTTCCATTTCCGCCAGTGCACTCATGACGTGGAAGAAAAAACGTCCTGCTGGCGTACTGGTATCGATGCTGTCAGTCAGGCTTCGGAAATTCACCCCGCGCGCCTGCAGCTCTGATACCAGAGTGATCAGGTCACGCACGCTTCGCCCCAGCCGATCCAGTTTCCAGACCACCAGCACATCACCCGGTCGCAGCCGCCGCAGCGCACGCTTTAGCCCTGGTCTCCGGGCATTCTTTCCGCTGGCCGTATCTTCGAAAACCAGCTCACATTCTGCGCGGATCAGCGCATTTTTCTGTAAATCGAGGTTTTGATCCCCGGTTGACACCCTGGCATAACCAATCAGCATGATGTAACCCTTTGAAATAGCTGATTGTAAAAAGCTCCGGTCTTTCGCTCAAACCCTCGTTTGCGCGAAGCCTCTTTTTGGAGCAAAAAACATGGCTGCAGATCTGAATCCGCCGCTGGGTACGACGACGCCTGAAATCTTTTTAGATAACGTTAAGCGGGCCGATCGGTTAGTGAACGGGCCGGAGGAAACGGTAAACGATCGCGGCGGGGAACCGCTGGATACCTGGCGTCAGATGATGGCGAAAAATGATGATGTCAGGCAGAACATCATTCCGCTGAGTCGCCAGTACATGACGCTTGATACGGCCCAGGCCGATATCGTCAATATCCCGGAGGGCAGCACAACCTATGTGCGCAGTTCTGATGATGCTTATCTGGCTATTGAGTACAAAAACACTGGAGGCGTGCTGCAACCTACAGGAAGAACCATGATTTCAGGAAAGACTGCCGTAAGACGTACAGATGAATACTCTGACGGAGTTAATTATGCCTGGGGAAAGGTTATGTCCAGCGGGGAAATACTTCCGGGTACTCTTCAGGGAATGGACGGATTGCCAGCGCCTGAAAACGTCGCAGCATACGCTGCCAAAGGTGTGGCGGTCTATCAGCTTAATCCCGCAGATATTCCGGCAGGACATGCGATTATCAAAGACGGCATTGTTTTGCTGGAAGCTGACCAGTCAGGGCGCCTTAATTACCTGCCACCGCTCAATCGTCGCGCGCGGCAGTCGGTGAATCAACGCCCTGAAATGGTCCTCACGCCGCTACCCGCATCAGTACGCGCGGCAGTCGAACCACTCGCCGAGCGTGCCTGTAAATACATGCTTTCAACGTGGGTGCCGACATGGGTTCCCCTGGCTGGCGGAACCGGGCTTCCAGCCACTGGCTCGACGATGGACAGCATAGAGCAATACCCGCTGATGCTGGCCGCAGTAGTTCACTGGATAAGCTGGTGTGATGCCGGTTACGCGGCCTGGGATGAAACGTTTATTGGCGTCAGTTATGACACTGCCGTTTCCTGGATTGTTCAGGGGCTGGATTTAGTGGTAAGTGCGCATCTGGCAAACGGTGGTTGGTGGGGAGGCCCGCCGCCGCCGTGGAGCGAAGCCTCTGAAGAAGTGGCGGTAACTTTCGGCTCACAGGCGGCAGAGCTGGCGCGTAATGTGGCCAGCCACTGCGACCTGATGGGCGCACACCTGACGGCAGCCCAGAAAACAAAAGTCACCGCAATGGTGGTGCATGAGGCTAACCGCTTTGTGAAGTACACGCCCAAATACCGCTGGACGCGCCCGGATATCCGGGGGCAGGTGACGGATAACTACCCGACAGGCGATTCCAAATCAGAAGAAATCGCCTGGAACCTGGCTATCCTCGCCCGTGCACTGATTTTAGCCCCGGATAATGCCAATGCTGAGCGCTGGGCCGAGCGGCTGATTACGATGCAGATTGCGGCGCTGGGTGACAGAAACGACCTGTCCGAGACGATGACGATTAACGGGCTGGCTCCCTGCGATGTGATGAACGGGACAAACGTTAACCCGACCCGCCTCGTTGAAAACCACGGGGTTGCTGATGGGCAGGATGTGTCCCGCTGGTACACGATGGCGTCATTGTCAGGTAGCGAGTGGATGTTTCGCACCTTCCTGCTGGCCGGGAAGCCAGTGCCATCGGCAGCCCTCTGGCATATGGCCGACACCATGCGGGCGCTGGCCTACAACCCGGATGGTTCGGTGTGGAGCATGGACTGGAGGGAGCCTGTCGGCGAACTGTCCTATGCACCGGCGATTGCCTACATGTTTGCCGAGCCGCGTCAGGACTATATCGATACGCTGTTGCACCGCCTGGCGATTTTTGCCGGGCAGCAGGACGACACTACCGGGGCGCTGCCCGCCGGGGCGTTTAACTGGCCAGTCTATGGTTCTTCCCAGCCCGGCGAATTCCTGAGTTACATCCGTATGTCTGACCGCATGCAAAACCCGCTGACCTGTCCGCGTGCCACCAATACACATTACACCAGCCTTGCCGCTATTTACCGGAGCGTTTAATCATGACCCTTGAAGTTGTTCCTGGAAGCCTGACCAGTCCCGACCCTTCCATTAAAAACTATGCCCCCTACGCTCCCGCTATTGGCGTGACCGGTTATACCGACCGCTGGCGTCCGGCGCTGGATTTTTCAGCCAGCATTACGGGAGACGCCGTTATCGCTTATCCGAGTCCCCTGGTGCCGGATAATGTTTTGTCGGGAAGCACAACGAATCCGCCAGTCATTGTCGATCAGTCTGGTGTTCGCATGGTCGACTGTGCCACAACAGGAGCGCTGGCAGCGCTGACAGACATTAACCGTAAGTTCGGTGACGTCAGTTTGCTGGCGGTATGGTATGAAGTACACGGCTCCGCATCCCACTCCATTCTGACCATCGGAGGATTGCGGTTCAGCCGGGCAAGCGCCAGCTGGGGTCTGTCCAAAATGTCCGGCGCTGCAGGGACAACACTGAGCATTTCCAACGATCCGGCTGCCGGAGGTGTGGCTATTTCCGCACGTCGCTATGCCGCTATTCTGACTATCCCTGCTGACAGCGCAGCCGCCGTAACGTTGCGCCTGATTGGTGCGGGCTCATCCGCTGTTAGTGTTTCTGGCATTATCACCCGCGGTGGTTCTGCAGATGAACAACGTCGGTTGCGGTTTGGTAAAGATTCGGGAGGCTCATCTAATACCGGACCGCAGTTTGCCGAAATGGTTATCTGGGAGCGTCTTTTGACAGCGCAGGAAATCACAACCGTTTCTACCTATACAGCCAACATTTATACCCTATAGTCCATTCAGGAACACATCGCGGCCGCCATGAAAATTGATAGCCGCAACTATTCCACGATCCCCCGGTAACCTTGTAAATAGTTACCGGGGTAGTCAGGCTCCCGGACCTTGCATATCTCCTGATTAAGAATTGGTGACGTTCTCTAAATCCAGCTCATTTTCCTTAACAATGTTGTCTCTGGTGATGGTGCTGGCCATGTAGTCAGCGCTCGCCGCGGACATGCCTTTTGCATTGCCTTTAATGATGCTGTCTTTGAGGATAGCATCTGTTAACTGGGCACTGATCCCGATCCCGTTCTGACCATTATTCAGAAGCATGGCGCCCCGAATAATGACGTTTTCCGCCGCATTGCCAAGCTGGATACCGCTCCCGCCATTTCTGGAGAAAGAGCCACCATTAACGGAGACCTCCCGAATCGGAGTTGTGACATTTGTTGCCGCAACAACCCGCAGCCCGTGGCTCTCGTTGTCTTCTGAAATGCAGTTATCGAGGTAATATCCGCGCGCATTATCACCGATTTCAGCGTTAACATAGTCTGCCGTTTTATACACTGCAAACCCGTTGCCGTTTCCGAAGCCCATCTGACGAGGCGTGAAATAGGGATTCTGAATCTTGCTGGTCCCGTTTTCAATCGCCTTGCAGTCAGAGAATACGGCATTTATGCCATACCGGACCTCGCCAACCTGGCTACCATTATCGGCGGCGAATCCGTTCAGGTTGCGGTATGCCGTGCAGTTAGCATAGGAAAGGCCATTACAGCCAGCGTTACCGAAGCCAACCGCATTGCCTTCGCTATAGCAGTTCGTAACGTTAACACCCACCGGGAAATCGCCGATGATTGTTTCTCCGCTACTCTCCATGTGGTTGTGCCACTCGAAGAACATGCCGTGACCATAGTTATTCCGGTTAATGCAGTTCATCACCTGAATCGGCTCCCGTCCTGCGCGAAACGCGCCTACCCCGATCCCCATCCCGGCACAGGACCCATCCTGTTTATTCTGCCCGCAACCCTCTGTCACGATATGATCCAGCACGCCGGACATAATCATGTCCACTCCGAAGCCGGTTATCGCTGATTTATAAATCCAGATATTTCGGGCTACGAAATCCTTAACGTACTCCATATTAATCCCACGACCCGCGCGAGAGCTGAGAATGTCCAGATTAAAGCCCAGGTTTTCGAAAGTGATTTTTTCGTAAACGTGATCGCTTAACTTCTCATTTTTAAACGGAACGTCGGCGCCGCAAATAATCGTGTTGTACATCCCGTCGCCGTAGATGTGGTTGAAGCTCTTGATGTAACAGCCGGAGATTTTATACAGCCCACTTTCCATATAAACCTTGCCGCGTTTCTGGCGCTCCATTTTCAGGCAGAGCTTTTGAAGCAACGGGGTGTAATCATAAGCGAGGGTTTTATCGGGTCGGCCTGCCAGGTCATATAATTTATAAACCGGCTCCGAGAGTTCCAGAAAGGCTCTTTCACCTCCCCGACCATTTACCAGCACGTTGAATGCAGTGGAGTCCCTGCGCCCGTCAGACACATGCGAAATCCCGACGTAAGCCACATCGTCTGATGTGAACAGGTCAAGCAAAGTGGACGTGTTAATGCCCGTGGTCAGCGTCTCAACGGAGAGAACACCACGGTTACTGTCCAGTCTGGCCATATACATGTAGGTGTTACCTGCGGCATATGACAGCGTGACTTCTGCATCTTTGGGGACTGCGGCGCGGTCAAAAAGGTACGTAACCGCCGTAGGAACAGAAACTAACGAACCCGCAGCATCATAGGCCAGTCCGGGGTAGATATCGCCGTACGGATTCGACGCCGGGCCTTTAATAAAAAAGGAATCATCTTCTGTGGTACTGAAGATAACGACCTCAGGATCATAAAGTCCGGTTGCTGAATAGTTGTTAACGGCGATAAACCCGTCTTCTTCAATCAGCGCACAGGCGTATCCGTAGTAATTGTTATTAACATAGGTAAACTGCAGCGTGCTTCCAAGATATTTGCCGATTTTGTTATATCTGGCGCCCATAAACAGTGTAGCGCCTGCATTCGTCGAGTTTTGCACTGTCCTGGCTTTCACATAATCGCCAGCCTTCACAGGGATAAGCGCCGTGCTCATGTAGTTTACATTCGAATCCACGCGGCCTGAATTACCGTTCGACCGCACAACTCCCACTTCCCACGAATCGGCAGGGTAAGTGTACTGTTTGACCCTGGAGCCAACAGCATACTTACGCTTACGAATAAAGGCAGGAAGACTGCCGTCGGTCATATATGCGGTGACATATATCGTGCAGGCCTCAGTGGCGGTATACAGATGCTCGGTGTAGACAGAGCCCGCTTTGAAAGCAAAACTGATCGGCTCAAATACCCCCTCAGAAATATATTTAGAAAGTACAGGCAAGCCATATTTAGCGGTTAAGGCATTTGAGTTTAAATTTACCCTGGCAAAAACAGATTCCCCGGCCTCCAGTTCAACGACATACAGCTTCTGGTACAGGCTGGAAACCAGCGCGCCCGCCATGGAAATGTACTGATTGGGAATGATTGTCGCCGTTGCTCTGGCGTTAATGTCGGCGTAATAAACATCCGTGACTTTATTTTCAACCAGATTCTGTGTGCTGGGGACGGCAACATCAAGAGCAGAATCCACTTCACGGCGTTTAATTAGCCCTGCTGAAATAGAGTAGCTGGAGTCCCGCGCTGCCGTGGATAAAATCGCAGTGCTTAAAGACAGTACGATGTACCCGTCGGTTGGCACGGAATAGCTATACTCTTTGATGCTTTCAGCGCCGTTGCCGATCACGCCCTCGACAAAAGACGCAGCCGAATGGCTGGAGAAAAACGCAATGGCATAGCCTGAAGACGGCAGGGCCAGACGGGCTGAAATAATACTCCCCACCGTAACCTTAATGAATCCCGTATTAAAACTGGTTGCAGATACCGTAGGGTAAGAGGTTGGCGCGCTTACGCTCACGAATCCATTATTCGGGAATGCCTCTGCACCGCTGGCGGTCACGGCCTCACCGACAAGGGTATTTATCGCGGTTTCAAACGTCTCGAATGAAGTATAGCCACCGGCTTTATCGCTGTTATCCACCGTCAGCACGTCTTTGATCACCTCACAGGCGAATGTCTGTGACGTTGCGATGCGTGTTGCCAGAATAATAAAACCATCCGCGGGGACAGCAAAAGTCCGGGTGTAAGCCTCAGGCCCGACCCCGACATTCTCGGCAGAAATAAACGTTTTGTCCTGATCGTAAAACGCAACGTTTGCGTAACTGGCGCTGTTATTCGCCGCCGTCAGTTTAAGCTGCTGGCCCTTAGTAACCGCAATATACGTTGAGTTCCTCCAGTTAGCCGAAGATACCCGCGAACCATCAGCTTTAACGATGTAGTTTGAACCGGTCAGGTCACTGAGAACGGCCAGCGGGGTAGAGCCTATAAGGCCATTGATGTAATCGACGATTTGCGCGTTCTGATACCCGGCTTTGGCCCATGCCGTCCCGTTCCAGAGGTACAGCGTCCCGGTTGCCGTGTCCATCGCCAGTGTGTTGGGTTCTGACGGCGTAAAGGCCAGTAATTCCGCCGCTGATGCAAACCCCATCGCACCGCCCGCCGCTTTTAGTCTCGCTATCGCCTGACGCCAGGAATCCAGCGGCTCACCTTCGCGGTCGGGAACATCAGCAGCGGGGCCATTCACCAGCTTATCCAGGCGCTCGGCGTTATCGAGCAGTACCGCAGGAGAAGTGCTCCCCAGAGGAGGATTAAAGGCCATGTTTTTTGCTCCAAAAAGAGGCTTCGCCCAAACGAGGGTTTGTGCGAAAAGAGTTAATAAGGGGTTTTTATGGGGTATTAAGCGACGTCGCCGGGGTATGTGGCGTCGTCGTAGGCGTAGAAATCATCACGGTACTGACGGGCAGTCACCTGGCATGTACCATCGGATTGAGGCGCAATCTCTTCTATAATCGCGTCGTATGTCCTGCGTGAAGATGTGCAGAAAATCAGACGCGGCGGTTCGATATACGGATCATTTAATATGATCCCGTCAAACTCTGAGTCATATGGAACAGACAGCTGATAGTCACCAACCGCTGAGGCCACCAGCAAAGCGGAAGCCGAGCCATCCTGATAACGCAGGATTGCCCGTGGATTTTCAAATGACCAGTCGAGCGGCTCCGTAACCGTGAACGTTGTGACCCCGTCTGCTGTGTTCATTGCTTCAACAAGACAACTAATCGTTTTATTTCCAGGGATATCATCCGTCAGCAAAATACGATCCCCGTAATTATAACAAAGCGCGTCAAGCTCGGTCGTCGTTGAATAGTTACGCCGCTGCTTTTGATATTTCATCAGCCTGCGCATGCCTATCTGATAGGCGTGATCTCGGTTAAGAACGCCGTCAAGTTCATAGTTTTCAACTTTAAAAGGTGTAGGGTTGCCAGGCATACGGCATTGCACCGTCTCTTCTGCCCACGTTGTACCGTTGATATAAGTGACATCAACGCCATCATAATCATCATCAGATGGCGGGGTGAAGGCTGTTTGCAGCTCTTCGGTCATTTCATGCGGGCTGATAACCCCGGTCCACGGCTTAACCCCTTCCCGCCCTACAGACGCCAGTCCATCACTCAGCAGGAAATAGGACCTCCCGGCATTAGCAATCTTCTGAAGCATTTCAAGGGCAGAGATACTGTCACCAGCAGCGAAATCGAAATACTCACCATTGGGTGTCCATACCGTGGTTTCCAGAAGATCAATGGCCTCAGTATCCATATCAAGTCCAAGCGAACCACCAACATGATACAACGCACCTGAAATACTTCTTGCCGCACCTTTGTCATAAATTCGCGTTGCGACAACGTTCACTCGCCGATCAGACTGAGCGGCCAGCTTCCCGCCGGTTTCCACCGTCACCGCCAGAAGCGTAACGCCAGGATAAGATGCAGGCCGTGAAAGTAACCGCCCTCTCAATGCCTGCCAGTACATAGAATCACGAGCATTGTTACTCCCTTGCTCGTTCCGGCGGCGACAACGAACTTCGACAAGGCCGGGAGTGCTGAGATCAAACCGTTCAGTAAATCCCAGGCCATTGACGTTTTGCAGAGCATAAACGCCTTCGCGGCTGGCCCATCCGGCACCAGAACCATAAACGCGGTACTGAATTTCCCATTCACAATGGCGGATACGCTTTTTGCCTTTGTTGTCAAAACCGCAAATCCCGGAAGGAAATGAGAAGTTCACCTCGAAGGCGTCCACAACTTCATTTTCAGGACAAACAAGAAACGGCCCCATCCAGGTATTATTGTCGTTAATACCCGTAGCCTGATAATCGATCATCGTGCGCGGGGCAAACCCCAACCAAGAAGGATCAACAACACCTTCGACCACACGCTGAACCGTTGCTGTAGTACCGTCAGCATCAGCAATCCGATATTCGTTACCACGATGAGCCAGAGAAAGCCGCTGTGTCCCCTCCGGAATTCCCGAGAATGCCGCACCAGTTGCGCGACCATAAGCGAGCGTAACATTAGCCGTGATCGCAGGACTTCCACCACTTGAGGGCGTACCAGCAGTAAATTCCGGTGTGTCACCAAAAACAGAAACGGGGAGTGCTGATGATGTGATATTTCCGCCCCTCCACGGGCTGGATATTTCAACTATCCGCACAACACCGCCATCATCCTGAGCAACCAGCCCCGACCCCGTCAGCCCTTCATTAATTGCCGCCAGAAGTCCTGACATATTCAGATAATCAGCTACAAGGGAGACGGTGAAGGAAGTTGCATTCCAGGTTAAATCAAATGTCTGTCCCGATGTGGAAAAATCATAGGTTGTCGGTGCAGCATTTCCACGTACAGCAGCAGCACCTCCCCCGACACCAGGAACCGCATCCTGTTTTGGGGTATACGTTGCGATCACCAGGTCATATTCTGCACCGTTAATCTCCAGCGTGACTGGCATTCCGGCGGCTGGATTAATTTCCGCCAGCGTATCGCTGGTAAGAACGCTATAACCCGATGAGGTTGAAACCAGATAATTGGTTGGCGCAACGATAGTTACAATAGTTCCCGTCACCCACGATTCTGGCAACGCATTCCCTTCATCGTCATCATCGTTATCGTCGTCTAATCCGTTAAATGTCACCGATGCACCGGAAACAGTCATACTGTCAGCGGTGATGTCCGTTGAGTCAGGAGAGGTTTGAGCCATATCAAGGCCCGTCCCGCTTGACGTACCGCCCACTTCAGTCGAGTTGTACCAGTTTTCACTGCGACGATCTGCCGACACATCAGAGCCTGGTGGGTAAACATCATGGGAGAACGACTCCCCAAGCGCTGTGGTTGGAGTCTCGCCGACACGAATATCACCATTTGTGAACGCGACATTGCCAACACTCACGCAAAGGAGCATTTCCACACGCATGATCGTCGGGTCGTTCGGGTCAAAGCGAGTGACCGGTTGCACAACATAATCAGGGTATACACGATAGCGCCCGAATAATTCCCGGATGGGGTCACCCAATTTTGCGGTATTGGCTTTTGCCGGATTTAAATCAAGACCAGTGCCGCTCGATGAAGAGTATCCGCCTTTGTCCATATTGGACATTGTGATCAAAACATAAACAGCTGAGGCAGCAGCAATCGCCAGCGCCGCCCATGCTGCAACGGCAGCAGCCGTTGCGAAGGGGACCGGATAAATTCGAACATCACTTTCAGGTTTGATAAAGCAAAGTGGCCACTCATGAGGAGGAACGTTAATGCCCCCCACTTCAACCGCAATCGGATGTTTTTCCTGCTCCCGATACTCTTTTACATTCTTTACCATCCATTCATGAAAGGACATCGCGCCATGTTCGTGGGTTTCCAGCGGCTCACCAGGCAGGCGGGACGGGTAAAATCTGATGGTCATTGCCAGAACTCCACTTTAACGAACCGCCGTTTGAAACGAGACAGAGGAAGAAATGTCACGTTTGTTTGCGGGTTGCACTCTGCAACAAGCAACTGATCGCCAATCCGCACGACAACGGCAACATGTGTGACGGTG
>OLJR01000070.1_pt1 | contig 29890 bp, 29 predicted proteins | sample 1601541 | NCBI WGS metagenome assembly OLJR01 (sample SAMN04436879, study PRJEB24849) | human gut metagenome | biome: human gut; feature: NICU; material: stool | host: Homo sapiens | place: USA: Saint Louis, MO | collected 2012-01-23
AGGAGTCATGCTGTGGTTACAGGGCCATTTATTAACGCCGGCGCGGTCCTTTTGGGCGGCGTGCTCGGCGCGCTTTTAAGTCAAAGATTGCCGGAACGGATTCGGACATCAATGACCTCTATTTTTGGCCTGGCGTCGTTAGGCATCGGCATTCTGCTGGTGATCAAATGCGCCAACCTGCCGGTGATGGTGCTTTCAACGCTGGTGGGCGCGCTGCTCGGCGAAGTGTGCAACATGGAGAAAGGCATTAATACGCTGGTCAGTAAGCTCCAGCAGCTGCTTTCGCCCAAAAAGGGGCAGAAAAAGGTCTCAGCGCATGAGTCCTATATTCAAAGCTACGTCGCGATTATCGTGCTGTTCTGCGCCAGCGGAACCGGGATTTTCGGCGCGATGCGCGAAGGGATGACCGGCGACGCCAGCATTCTTATCGCCAAAGCGTTTCTCGACTTCTTTACCGCCACCATCTTCGCCTGCACCCTGGGGCTGGCGGTCTCGGCCATTTGCGTACCGATGCTGGCCATCCAGCTGGCGCTGGCGGCCTGCGCGTCGCTGATTATGCCGTTAACCACGCCGATGATGATGGCGGATTTCACCGCCGTCGGCGGCATGTTGCTGGTCGCAACTGGTCTGCGCATTTGCGGAATTAAAATGTTCGCAGTGGTGAATATGCTGCCGGCCCTGGTGCTGGCGATGCCGATTTCAGTGGCCTGGACGGCGTTTTTCGCCTGAAGATGCGTGCTTTTGACGCAATCTGGTGATAGATTGTTCAGTCTGCTGCGAAACAGATAAATTTCGTTGACGAGGTGCGGTGAATCAGGTTTAATGCGCCCCGTTGCCCGGATAGCTCAGTCGGTAGAGCAGGGGATTGAAAATCCCCGTGTCCTTGGTTCGATTCCGAGTCCGGGCACCACTATTTAAAGAACCCGCCCGCAAGGCGGGTTTTTGCTTTTCTGGAAATGGAAATCCGAAGCCCCCATCTCTGGCCTGACTAGTTATAACGGGAAGGCCAGATTTTCTCTGGCGCAACGCCCAGTGCTTCGGCGATCAGCCTTTCCCCTTTGGGCCAGTGGCGGTTAAGCGCATTTGCCAGCGTGGAAGACGCCAGCCCTGATTTACGGGAAACGCCAGACAGCGACGTCCACTGCTTTTTCAGCGCCGCGATGACGTCGGCGGAATGCCAGTCCGGTTGCCTCATGATCATGCCGCCTCCCCGTCAATAAACTTCACGCCGTCGGCGGTACGCAGCCAGCGCGGGGCTTTCATTTCCGCCGCGAAGTAGTTGATCAGGTCGTACAGCAGGTAACTCAACTGTATCTCCTTTTCAGAAGAAAATCCCTGCTCCGCCAATGTTTGCGTCAGGGCGAGGCAGTAGCGACAAAGCTCGGTGCATTCCGGCCCAAACTCGGGGGAATTTGCCGGGAGGGTATCGACGGTCAGGCTTTCAATAAGATGGGACGGGACAGGTTCTAACAGCGTGGGCTGGAGCAGCGTCAGTGCGGCGTTGAGTCTGCCGCAGAGCGCCATTTTCAACGCGGGGTCGTCGTTTTCTATCAGGATTTCGGCGAAGTTTTCGCAGTGGCTGGCAAGGACGGTGAAGTCCGTGGCGACGTTGAAGTGAACGGAAAGTAACGGGTGTGTCTGGATTGGGGTAGTAGCCATAAGGCAACCTCCGGTATGTGAATTTAAGTTCCACCACCGAAGAGACCAATCTTCCGGGTGGTGGACTGAACGGAGTTGGTCTTACCGGCCATACCTACACCGGCGCACCTTGCGGTGCCCCCGCCCAGCCCACCATAGAGGTATAGCCGAACGCGCGACATAAAAAAGACGCTAACGCGTCATATGTCGCAGGTATGATATTCGGGAGACCAATCCCGGCACCTGAATTTGCAGGCACGAGTAAAAGATACCGCGATTGGCGGTTAACAGCAAGTAAGGGGTTCTGGAAGCAGCTCGCAGAAAATAAAAATTCCGCAGACAGGCTCTCTATAACAGGAAAGGTTTAATCTCTGTTAGCCTGTATATCGCTATTGCGAAACGTGATGAATGTCAATAAGTTGTCTAATGCGTCCCGCAGTTGATAAAACAGCCTCCCAATAAAGAAAAAATGCCGTACTATCTCTGATATAAGCAAGAAAACTCAGGCGCAGCTTTCCTTTCTGCTGGAATATTTGAACTATTCAACACGAAGCATTTTGTAACGATGAATTCAACTTTCTATCTTGAACGTAATTTTATACACGGTGACGGGACGTACACAGAGACAGAGTTGCTGACTGCATCAACGCACATTGTTGTGTTAGCAGAACCCGGCGGCGGGAAAACGGAGCTGATGAAGAGCCTTGCTCAGAAACTGAACACTTCTGTCTTAAATGCCAGTGTATTTGCCTACGTGGGAGCAGATAAAGAAAATAGCCCGCTGATAATTGACGCCGTTGATGAAGTCGCCCGGATCGATCAATCAGGTATTCATAAACTCCTTGCGCTCGCCAGAACATCAACCCCGACTCGTGTCATCATGTCGAGCAGATCAAGCGAATGGGGACAGGCTTCTAACAGTATTTTTGAAAAATTTCTTGGTTTCTCCCCGATGGTTGTGAGGCTGAGAGAGTTCGATCAAGACGAACAACACGCCATCTTTAAGCACCATGCGCCAGAAGAAGACTTCTTTGCATTCCAGACCGAAGTAACACGGTTTAGTTTAGACATGTTGTTACCAAACCCTCAGTTTCTGAAAATGTTCACCGATGCCTATTTAGAAAGTGACAGGCGATTTGCTGACAAACGTTCAATCTTTGCTTTAGCGGTCGAACGACTGGCAAAGGAAGCCAACCCAGATATCCCGAAAGCCTCTGTATCTCTTTCCATTACACAGAAGATTTTCTTTTCTGCCGAAGTTTATGCCAAACTTCTGTTGTCGGGCGCAGAGGGAGTCAGCACCATCGACGCGACTGCAAATCGGATGTATCCCATGCTGCCAGCGTTATTTAGCGGTAATACAGCCTATTACGACATATTGTCAACGCAGCTTTTCAAACCCGGCGATAAAGAAGACCAGCACCGCCCGGTCCACAAGATCGTCGCTGAATACTGCGCAGCGGATTATCTCATTAAACGAATAACCGACCCTGTAGATGTTCTCACTTTAACAAAGTGCTTGCCTGTTATTGCACCGAACGGTACTGCCAGAGATGAGTTGAGAGGTCTGCTCGGTTGGATGGCGGCATTAGGCAATAGGTCGGTACAGGAATCCATTATTGAGCTTGACGCCTATGCGGTACTCGCAAACGGCGATCCCTCGCAGCTTGAACGCTCATCGAAACGACAACTTCTTCATCGACTCAAAGAGATTGAAGCCGCAGATCCTTATTTTCGTCGGAGCGATTTCTGGCGCAGGTTCAGCGCAGCTGGTTTTTTCACGCAAGATGTTGTTGAAGAAATAAAACCACTTTTAACTATGGGCAATGAAGGTCATTTACGTGGTTTAATTTTAGAGCTTCTGGCAGACGCTCCAGTTAATTGTCAGCTGGCGCCTGAATTGAGCCTGCTTACTTTGAATTCCAACGAATCTGAACATATTCGTACATTAGCAAGCAGATGCTTACTCAATATTAAAGAATACGATTTCATTGGCGCTTTAGCCGTTTTAATTTTTGAAGCCAGTAATATTTCACTCAATATTGCAGCCAAAATCATCGAAGTCGCAGGGCCAGAAAAATTTAACCCTACATATCTCTCTGGATTCTTACGAGTCTGTGCGAACCTCTATCCCGATCACAAAGCACAATTTGAAAGAGTGGTAGGCACTCGTTATTTTATTAAGAAGCTAATCTCCTATTTTTCACAGCATACGCTTGAACTTCTTCTGGACGAATTAACCCATAATCTTCATTGCCACTGTGGGAAAAAATCCTATGAGTGTGATTGTCGCAATGGAATAAGCAAGATCGTCGGTTCAATGGTCGATCGCTATTTTGAACTGGCTCAAGCACCGTTTGATTCTGTGAGAATCTGGCAATGGATAGGGAATCTCAATTTTCATCGCCAATGCCAACCCGATCAAAGCAAATCGGTACAGGTGCTTCGGGAAAATGACACACTTCGTCAGGGGATCATTACCTATGTATTCGGGCCATTAACGGATCGTAAAGAGATATTCAACATAAGAGTAGAAAAATTCGACGGACATCTGCACTCACATTCAGGCCTTCATTTATGGAGGAATGACTATAAATTTATCCTCAATCTGGCGTTTGAAACAGATAACGTTGACCTGTGGACGAGTTTTCTTGTCAACCATCAACGTTACAAAAACAGGGAAGAGCAAGGCCCGGATGATTTGCGGGCACAAATGCGTCAGCATACCCTTTCCAAACCCGCATTTATGCGTGAATGGGCCCGATTCAATAATGCGATGAAATTATCCGAACAGGAACATCAGGTTTGGAGATTAAGACATAGCCGAAGTATGAAACGTCATGACCGAAAGCAACGGGAGATCCACGCCAGAAACATAAAATTCGTTAATGAAAACAGAGAGATTGTAGAATGTGGTCGTCACTGGGGTTGTCTGGTGCGTTTTGCAGAACTTGTGCTCATGCATCCGGAAAGAATTGAATTAGAATTTGGTGACAAGAAACTGGTTCGGACTGCGTTAAGGAATTGTCTGGATTTTATTACTCCCGAGGTTCCCACCCTTCACGAACTGGCGGCCCTGAAATGCGAATCTAAATACAGGCAATCTGAGACAATTTTATATGCAGCTTGTCTGGAGATTCTACGTGCAGAAGGCAATCTTGAATGCGTCAATATTGAGTTACTTACAGCCTTAAGAACTAACATTCACATGGGATACAACTCAGTTTCGACAGAAGAGCGTGACGCGCTACAGACTGAAATCGACCGCCTCATTTTTCCTGATAGTGAAAGTGCTGAAAAATATCTCCGACAGTACGTTGAACCCCAACTCGCTCAGCCATGCCCTCACCCTGAAATCTGGATGTTAAGTGGAGAAGAGGTCTTTAGTCATTCACGCGCTAAACTTTCCATTGAATGGCTTCGTCGTTTTCCCGATGTATCCCTTAATTCAGTAGACACAATTTTCGAAATTGCCGCTCAATACAGCGATCGTGAAGATTTAAAAGAAATTATTGAAGAGCGTTGCTCAGATATGATGTCAGGCTGGCCCAATCCGACAGAAAATAAGGATATTGAACGTAAACGAATATTCTGGCTGGTACGGGAGTTCTACTTTCTGGAGAATATTACGGCTACTTATTGGGCATGGTTAAAATTTGACAAAGATAATTTACTGCATTTTTATGAGCGTTCTGGACGCATGAGCCGAAGCGATCATCGTGCCTGGCCGGAGCTTACCTCAATTAAGATTGAAGCCATTTTAGACGCGTTCATTGAACACTGGCCGCATGTTGATCTGCCTGATAGCTGGGATAGTGATAGCCCTAGAGAAGAGAAAGCCTACCGCTTTTTGACTGACTTGATTTAGTCAATTAACTCGGATACTCCCGATGATGCAATACTGGTGCTGGACCGTCTTCTTAATGATCCACGTTTCAACAATCTACATAAGGAGTTGCAAAGCATATATGCCGCTCAAATCAGAAAAAAAGCGCTCAGGGATTTTGAACCACCAACGTCAGATGAGATAGTTCAACGTCTGGATTGTGACTCAGTCGTTACTGTTGAGGGCCTGCGTCAGTTAGTTCTTCAGGAGCTTCATGATTTCCAGAAAGCAATTGATGGTGGGGAGTTTAACTCCGCAGATCGCTTCTATGAGAAAAATGAACGCCTTGATGAGGTAAAGTCCACAGAGATTATTGCTGAACGCCTGAATTTAAGACTCCAGCCTCAGGGCATCGCTATAACTCCTGAGCATCAGTTAAAAGGGAAAAACAGGAGTGATTTCACGGCATCTAAATTGATTGGCGGAAGAAGACGATTGCTCGTTACGGAAGTCAAAGGCCAGTGGCACAGAGAGTTATATTCTGCCGCTTCAGCCCAACTCTATGACCGTTATTCCATTCATCCTGATGCCGAACAGCAAGGTATCTTTCTTGTCATATGGTTTGGAAACAGCGAAACCGTTGCTGGTCGCAAGAACCACGGAATTAAAACCGCTCAGGAGCTTAAAATTAGTATTGAAGCAGTACTACCGGCTGACCTCCGTGGTTTAATTGATGTTTTCGTTTTAGATGTTTCACGGCACGGTGACCGCCAACGCTAGCAATGTAGTTATTATATTTTAAATATAATAACTACATTATTTGATATATATCAAATATGTTTGCTTGATTACATGCCTGTATATGAATACAGTATACACGACATATAGTAGTTTTTATCAAAAATGATACTACATGTTCAAAAATGTAACTCTACATAGGTTTTAATACATATGCCAAATAATACAAAGAAAACCTCTTCAACAATTGCATCACAAGCAGCTCAAGTGCTGAAAGATCCTAATGCTTCAACTATTCAGAAAAGTTTAGCCGGATCTGCCTTATCTCAATCTGGGACTTCAAACCAAACGGGTGGAGAAATGGAAACTACAGCCTCAAAAGTTTTAAATAGCCCTAAATATAGTGACCAAACAAAGACTCTTGCTGCTTCAGTTCTTTCCCAAGCCAATAAAGAGCGGAAACAATAGCATTTTATATCTATAAGCAGCTACGTGTAGCTGCTTTTCTTCTGATAATTTTAAATGTCTACAATGGAAATAATTGTATGGACCAATGTAAAAATGACGTTATATTAGAACAGATCGAAAATTATAGTAACCATATTGATGAATTTAGATCTCAGGCAAATTCACAAGGAATCTGGTTATTTATTTCAACTCTTGGATGCTGGAGTGTAAATATGCCAGCAATTCAAGTTATCGCGGCAATTTTGTTATTCTGTATATTTATATTTAATTCCAAACAGGAAATGACTGACAAGAGAACGTTTCATAAAATAGAAAAAGATATAGAAAAGGATATTGATAGTAACTTTACAGGAGACACCAAGAAAGCCAGATTATATGACTTGGGATTAGTTGAGGAATATAGAAAATCAATTATACCAGTTTTAAAAAGATCACCAATATTTATTGTATGTTATATTTTCTATTCTATTAGCCTTTTGGTGTTTTTTTCTAACCTATTTCCTCGAATGAAATTCATTTTCAACTTTTGAATTGTAATCAAACCTCAAGCATTAAAATAATGTTTGAGGTTGTGTGTAGCTATTATTAAATATCACATTAACCATTAAATATACCTGATGGCTTTAGACAGCGAATATGTCTGACAACAATATATCATTGATAATTTTATTCATAAAGCTACCACCTTATTGGCTCCAAATAATACCAATCAGGCATTAACCAAATCCCCCAAAGTCATCATGAGAATCATCGGATCCATTGGCGACGGCTCAAACCCCACCCGCAGATAAAATTCCCGCGCTTCGTCAGACAGGGCGTGAACCAGCATCCCGCGAATACCGATCGTCTCCGCCACCTGAATCACCCGCAGCCCGGCGTCGCGTACCAGCGCACGCCCGACGCCCTTCCCATGCAGCGATTTATCCACCGCCAGACGGCCCAGCACCACCACAGGGATCGGGTCAGGCATATTGCGACGAAAGCGACCGGGAGCGGTATTCGTCGTGACCGCGCTGGACGCCAGCGAGTAATAGGCCAGCACGTTAGAATCGCTGCCACAACACACAAAGGTACGGGACGCGCCAGTGGTCTGATTTTTCATAGCCCGCTGTTTCAGCCAGTTATCCATAGAATCCACACCGCAGCAAAACGGAGTAAGAATATGTCCGGCGTGGAGCGGTTCAGGGGTGGAAATCATTTTTCCTGCTCCCACGGCGCAGGGGTCTGCATGGTTTTACGCAGTGCGGCATTAGGAGCAGGAGTCTGATCCAGACGAGCCAGAAATTCCTGATAAGCCTGCGGATCGGCCATAATGATGCGCTGCTCGATCAGCGCCTCTTCCGCTGCGGCGCGGGCGGCCTCCAGCACAAAGTCAGTGCGGTTTTTCCCTCTGGCTTTAGCCGCCCGATCGATAAGATCGCGCTCGGCGGGTTTGATGCGCAGGTTCAGGGTTTCGCGTTTCATCGCCATACTGTTTGCGGCTGGCATAGTGTTGTCCTCTTGTGTTTCTGTGGATATTAATTATACAACACGCGTAACGCAGATGTCATTACGATAAATTTATAAGGAATCGATCGGAGTATCGAATCAAAAGGTTTTCTACTTATTTTAATCCACCATTATGATTTACAAGCAAAAATACAGGTCAACCTATGGGTCTTGACAATATGAGGGGAAAGAATTGATGATAGAAATCAAATTGTTAAGTAACTGAATGTTCCCGAGTCCGGCACCACTATTTAAAGAACCCGCCCACAAGGCGGGTTTTTGCTTTTCTGCGACCGGACTCTCCATCGAACTGCGTTCGATTATTCGCCGCAAGGTAGTCTTCATTTGCAATGATATTGGGTGGAAACTCGCTTATTAAAAGTTATACCCAAAACAACATGCTAAATCCGGTCAAAACGATAATACAGGCGATATTCAAAAACAGGCCGGCGCGCATCATCTCCTGCTGCTTGATATGACCGGTGGCGAAAACGATAGCGTTTGGCGGCGTCGCCACGGGCAGCATAAAAGCGCATGAAGCCGCAATGGCAATCAATACCGACAGAATCACAGGAGACATGCCGAACGCTTCGGCCACCGAGGCAAATACGGGAATGAGCAACGCAGCGCTGGCCGTATTACTGGCAAACTCGGTTAGAAACACCACGAATGTTGCAATCACCAGGATAATAATAAATATCCCCATATGAGCCACCATCCCGCTAATCTGGTTTGCCAGAAACAAGCTGGTGCCCGTCTCTTTCAACACATTACTTAAGCAAATACCACCGCCGAATAATAGCAGCACGCCCCAGTCAGCCGTTTTCTCTATATCCTTCCAGTGAACCACCCGGGCGAAATTGACCAATATAATGGCGCCTAATGCCACGATGGTATCGAAGGATTTAAAACCGCCCAGCAGATCGTTAATGGGTCCGCTGAAAATCCAGAAGAATACGGTAAGCGCAAAAATAGCCAGGGTGACTATTTTGCCTTTATCCCAATCGACCCGTTCACTATTCGTTTCGAAGGTCCCCTTAAGTTCCGGCCTGAACACGAGGTAAAGAATCGCAATAGCGACAGGCAGTAAGACGATCATTGCCGGGAAACCGAACTTCATCCAGTCAAAGAAGGAGAGCCCCACCTCGGCGGCGGCAATCGCATTCGGTGGACTGCCGACGATAGTCGCCATCCCGCCAATGCTGGCGCTATAGGCAATCCCCAGGAGCACAAACACATAGGTCGAATGGCTGTTTTTGCCATCGACTTTGCTCAGGATCCCCAATACCAGCGGCATCATCATTGCGGCCGTCGCCGTATTACTGATCCACATTGACAGCAGCGCCGTCACGCCAAACAGCATAAAGACCGCGAGGCTCATTTTACCCCTCGCCATCGCTAATACCTTATCAGCAATGACTTTATCCAGCCCCTGCACATGCATCGCCGCCGCCAGAGCAAAGCCGCCGAGGAAAAGAAATATCGTAGAGTTGGCAAAACTGTTTAGCGCCGCCTGGGTATTAAATACCCCCAGCAGCACGGCCATGACGGGAACCATTATTGCCGTAACGGTCACATGCAGCGCTTCCGTTAACCATAATACGGCGATAAAAGCGAGCATACTCAGTCCCATGACCACCTTCGGCTCATAGGGTAGCGTGTTGTAGAGAACGATAAACAGAACAATATCGAGCAAAATGATGATGCTGTTACGATTAAAAAACCACTCGTGGGTATTGGTGGGTAAAGGACTCATGTCGTTTTTATTCATAGTAGCTTCCTTGTAAGTGGTTACGACTGAATCATTACATGTATATGTCTTGCAGGTATAAATTATGTTCCTGTTCTGTTAACTGGATCGTACCAGACAATTTTCCGACTGATTAACTACTGGGCAGGATATTTTTGGAAATAGGGTTCCTGATATAGGTTATTTATTGAAGCGAGCAGGAACATCTTATCAGGATTAATTCACTCACCTGAATTTCCGTCGTTGAACAATGCCCCGGTATACCGGGCGCTGATATTTTCGCTGGCACCTGAAAGTTGCCGCTGGGAACTATCGATTATTTTCAGCAATCCTTTTCTGAAATAGAGATAAAGCAGCGCGTAAAAACGGATAATTCGGTGAAAAACCCGGCAAAAAAGCTATTTTCTGGAAATCGACACGCCCAGGCGGCTAACAACCTTTCCCTCCGGATGGCTAAAAAGCATCTTATATTCCTTTTTGCTCTTAACGGCAGACAAAAGTTCTTTAAAATGCCAATTTTGCAGCCCTACCATTCAAATCATCTCGATACGAATGGGCAAAATGTTATGTCAGTTTTTCATTCCGTTAGCGACCTGATTGGTCATACTCCCCTGCTGCAGCTGCATAAGCTGGATACCGGCCCCTGCAGCCTGTTTCTAAAACTGGAAAATCAAAATCCCGGCGGCTCGATAAAAGACCGCGTCGCGCTATCCATGATTACCCAGGCAGAGCGCGAAGGAAAATTAAAGCCCGGGGGCACGATTATCGAAGCCACCGCCGGCAATACCGGCCTCGGGCTGGCGCTGATCGCCGCGCAGAAAAATTATCGCCTGATCCTGGTGGTGCCGGACAAAATGAGCCGCGAGAAGATTTTCCATCTGCGCGCGCTGGGAGCACAGGTGCAGCTTACCCGCTCGGACGTTAACAAAGGCCATCCCGCCTACTATCAGGACTACGCCCGGCGTCTTGCCGACGAAACGCCAGGCGCCTTTTATATCGACCAGTTTAATAACGAGGCCAATCCGCTGGCGCATGCCACCACCACTGCCCCCGAAATCTTCCAGCAGCTGGAAGGCGATATCGACGCGATCGTCGTCGGCGTCGGCTCCGGCGGAACGCTCGGCGGGCTACAGGCCTGGTTTGCTGAACACTCCCCTAAAACGGAATTTATCCTCGCCGATCCGGCGGGCTCCATTCTGGCGGACCAGGTCGAAACCGGGCGCTACGGTGAAACCGGCTCCTGGCTGGTTGAAGGGATCGGCGAAGACTTTATTCCGCCGCTGGCCCATCTTGAAGGCGTCCGCAGCGCTTACCGCGTCACCGATAGCGAAGCTTTCGCCACCGCCCGCCAGCTGCTGCAGGTTGAAGGTATTCTGGCAGGCTCCTCTACCGGAACATTGCTCACCGCCGCCCTGCGCTACTGCCGGTCGCAGACATCCCCTAAACGCGTGGTGACCTTCGCCTGCGACAGCGGCAATAAATATTTATCAAAGATGTTTAACGATGACTGGATGCGCCAGCAGGGCTTTTTAAGCCGCCCATCGCGCGGCGATCTCAGCGATTTTATCGCTCTGCGCCACGACGAAGGGGCAACCGTCACCGCCGCGCCGGACGATACCCTGGCGGCCATCCTCGCGCGTATGCGTCTCTATGACATCTCACAGCTACCGGTGCTGGAAAACGGCCGCGTCGTCGGCATCGTCGACGAATGGGATCTGATTAGCCATGTCCAGGGCGACAGCCAGCGCTTTGCTCTGCCGGTCAGGGAAGCGATGACCCGTAACGTGGAAACCCTGGATAAGCACGCGCCGGAAAGCGCGCTGAAGGCCATTTTCGATCGCGGCCTGGTAGCCGTTATCACCGACAACGATCGTTTTCTTGGCCTCATTACCCGCAGCGATGTGCTGACCACCTGGCGTAACCGACTCGAACAGTAAGGACTTCTCAATGACAAATTTGCATACTCTGAGCGTACATAGCGGCACATTTACCGATGAACACGGCGCGGTGATGCCGCCTATTTATGCCACCTCTACCTTTGCCCAGCCCGCGCCGGGCCAGCATACCGGGTACGAATATTCGCGCAGCGGCAACCCGACCCGCCACGCGCTGGAAACAGCAATTGCCGACCTGGAAAGCGGCACGCGCGGCTACGCCTTTGCTTCCGGCCTTGCGGCCATCTCAACCGTGCTGGAGCTGCTGGATAAAGATAGCCACCTGGTCGCCGTCGACGATGTCTACGGCGGCACATACCGGCTGATTGAAAACGTTCGCCGCCGCAGCGCCGGCCTGCGGGTGAGCTGGGTGAAGCCCGACGATCTGGCGGCCATCGAAGCGGCCATTCGGCCCGATACGCGCATGATCTGGGTCGAAACGCCGACCAACCCGCTGCTTAAGCTGGCCGACCTCAGCGCTATCGCCGCCATTGCCCGGCGGCACAATATTATCAGCGTCACCGACAACACCCTCGCCTCGCCGGCTATCCATCGTCCGCTGGAGCTGGGCTTCGATATCGTGGTGCACTCGGCGACCAAATACCTCAACGGCCACTCCGATGTGGTCGCCGGGCTGGCGGTGGTCGGCGACAACGCCGCGCTGGCGGAAAAGCTGGGCTATCTGCAAAACGCGGTTGGCGGCGTTCTCGATCCGTTCAGCAGCTTCCTGACGCTGCGCGGTATTCGTACCCTGGCGCTGCGTATGGAGCGCCACAGCAGCAATGCGCTGCTGCTCGCCGAGTGGCTGGAGCAGCAGCCGCAGGTCGAAAAGGTCTGGTTCCCGTGGCTGGCCTCGCATCCGCATCATCAGCTGGCGCGCAGGCAGATGGCGCTTCCCGGCGGGATGATCTCCGTGGTGGTCAAAGGCGACGACGGCTACGCCGAGCGGATCATTCGTAAACTGAAGCTGTTTACCCTCGCGGAGAGCCTCGGCGGCGTGGAAAGCCTGGTGAGCCAGCCGTTTAGCATGACCCACGCGTCGATCCCGCTGGAGCAGCGGTTAGCCAACGGGATTACTCCGCAGCTGATTCGTCTGTCGGTAGGGATTGAAGATCCGCAGGATCTGATCGCCGACTGGCGCCACGCGCTGCGCGACTAAGCAGATTGCCCGGCGGCGGCTAACCTCTTGCCGGGCCGACAAGCCCCCCATCACATCAGGCCCGCCGCCCGGCAGAGAATTAAGCGGTCAGCCCGTTCTGGCGCTGCCCCTGCAAAAGATGCTCAACAAACCGCGTCAGCTTCGGCAGCGGGCGCAGATCCTGCCGCCAGAGTAGATGAACCGGCCTCGGCTGCGGAGTATAAGCCTCCAGCACGCGCACCAGTTGGCCGCACTCGAGCGCATCCGCCAGCAGCACTTCCGGCTGCAGCAGCAGTCCGGCGCCGGCGATCGCCGCCGTTCGCAGCGCGTAGCCATCATTACAGCGCAGAACAGCATCGCGCTTCCAGCGGACGCCCTCCTCCGCGCCCGGCAGCTTCCACTCATTGCGCGCGGTCCACACCGTATGCGACAAACAGAGGTGATCGGCCAGGTCCGCAGGCGTTGTCGGCGTACCGTGGCGGGCTAAATACCCGGGCGCGGCGCAGATCGTCATCCGGTAGGGCGCGAGATACTTTGCCACCAGATCGTTATTGCGGATCTCGCCGATGCGGATCGCCAGATCGATACCTTCATCCACCAGATCGACCATCCGGTTGGTCAGATCCAGCTCCACGCGCACGTCGGGCCAGGCCTGGAGAAAAGTGGCGGCCAGCGGTGCGATCACGCAGGCGCCAAACGACGTCGGCGCGCTTACCCGCAGCGTCCCCGCGGGCGCGATCCGCAGCCTCTCCACCGCGCTTTCGGCGATTGAAACCTGCTCAAGGACGCGTTTCGCCTCGTCAAAATAGACCCGCCCGGCGTCGGTGAGGCTCTGGCGGCGGGTATTGCGCTCAAGAAGACGGGTATTAAGCTGCCGCTCGATCAGCGCGATATATTTCCCGACCATCACCGCCGACATATCGAGCCGCGATGCGGCTTCGGTAAAGCTTCCGCATTCCACCACCGCAATAAAGGTCTCCATCGCCCGCAGCTTATCCATATTGCAAACCTCAGGTTAGTAATCATTTAACTTTTAGCCAGTTTATCCGATATCTGTTTTATTAAAGAATAGCCTCTCACCCGAGAGAGGAACCTGCTATGAAAATCATCGTTATTGGCGCCAGCGGTACCGTTGGCCGCGCGGTTGCGCAAGAGTTAAGTCAGCGTCATGAGGTTATTCACGTCGGCCGCACTCAGGGCGACTATCAAGTGGATATCACCTCACAGCAAAGCGTAGAGAGCCTGTTTGAGAAAACCGGCCGGGTAGACGCGATTGTTTCCGCCACCGGTAATCTGTTCTTTGGCCCACTGGCAACCATGACCGACGGCGATTTCAACCAGGGCTTACAGGATAAGCTATTGGGGCAGATTCGCCTGGCGTTGACCGGCCAGCATTATCTGAACGATGGCGGATCTATTACGCTGATTAGCGGGATCGTCGCCCATGAGCCCATCGCTCAGGGTGTCAATGCCACCACCGTCAACGCCGGGCTGGAAGGATTCGTTCGCGCCGCCGCCTGCGAACTGCCGCGCGGAATACGCATTAACCTGATTAGCCCGACCGTATTAACGGAATCGGCAGCAGCCTACGACGGTTTCTTCCCCGGTTTTGCCAGCGTCCCCGCCGCCAGCGTGGCTCAGGCCTACCGCCGCAGCGTAGAAGGCATCCAGAGCGGACGGATCTATAAGGTCGGCTACTAATCGGCCGCTGCGGGCTGGAATCCCCCTTCCGGCCCGCGACGGCGCTTACATCCTGTTCCATCAACAGTTACACTGGCCCTTCAATTTGCCTTTTTGAACCACTCATGTTGAAGAAACTCGCTTTTATTGCCCCGCTTTTGGCGCTTATCGCCCTGCTTATCTGGTGGTTCACGCCCCGCTACGCCGAAGAGGATGTCGCGTACTACCGCTCCGTCTTCTGCGCGATCGACCATCAGGACAGCCGCGCGTTTCTCCGCGATATGGAAAATATGATTGAAGGCGGCAATTCGGACTATGCGCTACATAAGACCCATTACGTGCCCGCCCTGGGCCAACGGATGCTGGACACCTGGCAGCAGCTCACGCCGGAAGAACAGAAAAGTATCAGCAAGGACCAGCAGCGCTGTCGCCAGCTGATGAGCGAAAAACAGCGTTCGCGCTAAGAATTCGCGCTGAGCAAAACGAAACGCTGGCAGGAAAGGTTAAACAGAAATTATGTTTCAATTGGCTATTGGTGGCGGCAATCATCAATCTGACGCCGGATTGCCCTTATCATAAAAAGTAGTTGATCTGGTATCGACAAGCTCTTATTTTGCTTCTCAGTTTTTCAACGAGATGAAACTGATGCCTACTATTACAGCCAGTAGTATGAAAGAAGCAAAAGAGTTAATGAATTGCGGGAAGTACAAAGAAATCGTCCTCAATTTCGATATCGATGCTGACGATTTTTTCACCCTCGCCACATCCCAGTCAGCAACCAAAGTCACCATCACAGACAGAAATAATCGCTCATCGGTCAACGCAGAAAAATAATAAAAACCCCTGAGGCTCTTCTTATGCTGTTAGCTATTGGTACCGTCGCTGTTGCTTTTCTTTCCGCATTGATGCTGATCTGGCTTGACGATCGCATTGCCGACCAGGATTAACGACCCGGGCCGACGATAAGTCGCAGAAGGCCCGCCTCTGTGTTTCTCTCGCCCGTAGCCAAAGGCTACGGGCGATTCAAAAACCCCGCCCAGGCCATTTTCACGTTACTCATTGCTGTTTTTCGCTCAACGGGCAGACCATGCATTCGCATGAAGATGGGGGCTTAGAGAAGAGAACGGCAAGGAAGCCCCGCGCCGCCAACGGCGCAGAGCAGGGCGATTACAGCGACTTCGCCAGACGCTCGACGGCGGTCATCAGACCGTCTGCCGACACCGTAGAGTAGGAGAGACGCAGCGTGCGGGTATCCGGGTTATCGTTATAGAACGCTTCCCCAGGCACGTAGACTACGCCGTTTTCCAGCGTTTTCTTCATCCATTCCATGGTATCGAACGGATAACGGAAGCGAGCCCACAGGAACATACCGCCTTTAGGACGGCTAAACTCCAGATGCTCGCCAAGCTGCGATTCCAGCGCGTCGGCCAGCGCCACGCACTTCTTACGATAATCTTCGCGAATCAGGGCAATCTGGCTTTCCAGACGGTTCATGCTCAGGTATTCCGCGGTGATCACCTGCGAGAGCATGTTAGTGTGCAGATCCGCCGCCTGTTTGACGATCACCGTCTGCTGCGCCAGCCAGTCCGGCATGACGATCCAGCCAATACGCATCCCCGGCGCGAGGATCTTGGAGAAGGTGGAGGTATAAACCACCTGATCTTCACAGCCCAACTCAACCGCGTACTGATACAGCGGGCGGCGTACTTCGTCAGTGAAGCTGATTTCACCGTACGGATCGTCTTCAATGATGACGAAGCCATGCTTTTTCGCCAGCTCTACCAGGCGGCGACGGCGCGCTTCGCTCAGGGTTTTCCCGCCGGGGTTGCCAAACGTCGGCACCAGGTAAACGGCTTTCACCCGGGTGGTTTCCAGCAGGTCGGCCAGTTGCTCCACCAGCATACCGTCATCATCGGTATCGACGCTGAGAATGTTCGCCTGCGCCAGCTGGAAGACCTGCAGCGCCGCCAGATAGGTCGGGCGCTCAACGACGATGGCATCGCCCGGATCGAGCAGCGTGCGGGCGACGATATCCAGCGACTGCTGCGAACCGGAGGTGATATAGACATGGCTTGCCGGGCAGGCAACGCCGCGCGCCTGACACAGTTCGCTAACGGCCTGACGCAGCGGCGGATAACCTTCGGTCAACCCGTACTGAAACGCATCGTTAAAACGCCCGTTCATCACCTGCTGCACCGCCAGGTTCAGGCCTTCGGTATCAAAAAGCTCCGGAGCCGGAATGCCGCCGCCCAGGGAGATCACGCCGGGCAGTTTACTGTGCTTGAGGAGTTCGCGGACGGCGGAGGGCTTAAGTTCACCCGCGCGGGCGGCGAGTCGCCGATCGTGCATACTATTTTCCTTTTCTGTCTTGTTGTTGTGATGTTTTATCTATTTTTTACCCGTCATTCCCCGGTCGCACGACGCTGACCGGGGCGATGTGTTCATACCTTCGGTAGCCCGGACAGATGCGCAGCATCGCCTCCGGCGATATTCTTCAGCATCCTGCGGCCTTCCCCCGGGGGCGGCGCGATGCGCCTTGCCCGGGCTACAAATGCCGCAGGTGACGAGAACCGCAGCCCGAATAAGGCGCTCATCGCCGCAATCCGGGCCAAACTTAACGGCTATCTGTGTCTTTTAGCACGATTAACGGCTCAATATCGCTCTCTTTTTTAACCACCAGAGAATCATCTCCGCGCAGGCAGGTCCCGCCGTAGTTACCGCCGACGGTGAAGGTGCAAACCTGGATGTATTTGCCATCCACTTTTGGCAGGCACCACAGCTGCTGGTAGATATTTTTGCGGTCGAAAAACTGGCCGCTGGTTTTATCCAGCACTTCGTCCTGCGGGCCAATCAGGTCGATATTGTTGCCGCAGCGGCCTGAGATAGGCTTAACCGCATAGCCGCTTTCCGCCAGCTGCTCGTTGACCACAAAATCGGTATCCAGAAGATAGCGATGGTTGGGGAACAGCGACCACAGCACCGGCAAAATCGCCTTATTGCCGGGGATGACCGTCCACAGCGGCTCGAAGACTAATACTTCCGGGCGCAGCAGAACGTCTATCAGGCGAACTTCATTATTCGGGTGTCCGGTACGGATCGGCACCGCCGCGTACTCATCGGCGCTGACTTCCCGCACCTGCTCAATGGCGGTTTCCCATGCCCAGGTTTTCCAGACGCAGTTAACCAGACGACCGTCGGCGTCGATCAGCTGCCCGGCGGCATCCCAGCGCAGCTCATCAAGGCCAAACAGAATTTTGCTCTCGAAACCGGCCTGGGTCAGCGAACGCTGGATAAACTGCGCGTGGTAGTTCTCCTCCAGATCCTTATCCTGCATGATGTGCACGAAAGGACGCGCCCGGCTGTGCTTCCACGCCCCAGCCAGCTCATCCAGCAGGTTTTCCGCCGGGTTGTGGCCGGTGCCGTAGTAGCCCTGTTTCAGCCACTGTTCGAGGATCAGCCCGCCTTCGGTATGGCAGGACGCGGAGTCGGCGTTGTACTCATATACCTTCAGCCCGCGCTCATCCATACAGAAATCCATGCGGCCGGTAATCATATGATGGCGACGCCGCTGCCACGAGAGGCGCAGGCGCGGCCAGAGAATTTTCGGAATATCGAACAGCGCCAGCAGGCTGTCATCCTTCATTACCTTGTCGGTGGCGTGCAGGTACATCAGATGCAACTCGTTGGTGGCCTTGATAAGCTCCTGCTCGGCGCTTTCGGTGATGGTGAAATACTGGTAAGGGTCTTTATTGATGACGTGGCCGTTGGCTTCCACGTAGGCTTTTTGCAGCGAATCTTTCTCGTTGAGCCAGTTGCCGCGGTATTGGCCTTTATTCGGCAGCCGCGCGCCTTTGATGGCCATCGCCTCACCCGGCAGCACCGGCTGCGGCAGGCTGTGCTCGGTATCGGCGGTTTGGATCATCCAGCCGAGGATTTCGGTATCGGCAAAGGTGTCTTTAATCGTGTAGATGCCGTTTTTCACTTCCAGCGTCAGCTCTCGGGTCCACTGCTGGCCCTGCGGCAGCGGCGAGTGAATCACGTTCTGCTCGGCAATCCTGACCTTATTGCCTACCAGTTGCGTAATCACCGCCACGTGACCAGTGTGCTTAAACTCGCCGCCTTTCTGCCAGATCAGCAGTGAGCCGGCGATCGGCGGACGGCGGGAGCCGTTGGCGAACGCCTGCAGCGGCAGAATATTGTCGTTGACCACCTCGCGTAAAAAACGCAGGGAGAAGATTTCGTAGGCCATGCCGACATCGGTGAAAACAAAACCGTAGGTGAGGAACAGAAAACGGCGCGCGAACTCCACGCACTGCCATTTGTGCCCCATATACTCATTACCGATATAGCTGCGGAACGTGGCGTCATCCGGGTAATCTTGCGGATTTAAGCTACTGTAATTCGAAGAATAAATCGCCACGCCGCCCGGTGCGTAGCCTAAGAGTGTACCAAACGGGGCGTCACTGCTTGTCGAACCTTTGCTCATTTAGCCTGACCTCAAATTAATGCAGCCCGGGCAGTTGGCGAAACAAAACTCCCTCTTCTTATCCTGCCGCAGGCACTTACCAGACAGAGGTGGAGTGATGATACCACTCATTCGATTCGCTAATCGTGCCCTTAAGGAAAATAAGCCTGCGCCGCCGGGCAAAAGTGATATCGTTATTTGAGATAAAAAAAACAGGAGTCGACAATGAGCACACCTTCGCATCTGACTGCCCAACCGCTGGTCTGGGGGCATGGCCCACGCACCTTTGAGGTGTTCCTCGAACCCACCTGCCCTTTCTCCGTGCGCGCCTTTAATAAGCTGGATGATCTGCTGGATGAAGTTGGCGCGGATAACGTGACGATCAAAATTCGTCTCCAGTCCCAGCCCTGGCATCTGTTTTCCGGCGTCATCGTGCGCTGCATTCTCGCCGCTTCCACCTTGCCGCACGGCCGGGAGCAGGCGCATAAGGTGCTTAAAGCCGTCGCCGACCACCGCGAAGAGTTTGAGTTTACCGACCACTGCAGCGGGCCAAACATGGACGCCACGCCGCAGCAGATTATCGAGCGTATCGAACGCTATAGCCACGTTTCGCTGGCCGCTGCGTTTGCCCGCCCGGAGCTGCAAAACGAGATCAAATGGCACAGCAAGTATGCCCGCCAGAACGGCATCCACGTGTCGCCGACCTTTATGGTTAACGGCCTGGTGCAGGCGGATCTCGGCAGCGGCGACGACGTCAGCGTATGGGCCGCGCGGATTCTGGCTTAGACCGGCGCACCGAAAGTTTAGCGCCACGACTTCAACACCTCACTAAAAAGGCAGATCAGCATGTCAGAGAATAACTACCAGCCACCTAAAGTGTGGGAATGGAAGCAAAACAACGGCGGCGCATTCGCCAATATCAACCGTCCCGTTTCCGGCGCAACGCACGATCGGGTGCTGCCGGTGGGCGCGCACCCGCTTCAGCTCTATTCGCTGGGGACGCCTAACGGGCAGAAGGTGACCATTATGCTGGAAGAACTGCTGGCATTAGGCGTCAGCGGCGCGGAATACGACGCCTGGCTGATTCGCATCGGCGAAGGCGACCAGTTCTCCAGCGGCTTTGTCGAGGTTAACCCGAACTCGAAAATCCCCGCGCTCCGCGACCACTCCACCACGCCGCCGACCCGCGTTTTTGAATCCGGCAGCATCCTGCTCTATCTGGCGGAAAAGTTCGGCTTCTTCCTGCCCAAAGATCCGGCAGGCCGCACTGAAACTCTCAACTGGCTGTTCTGGCTGCAGGGCTCGGCCCCGTTCCTCGGCGGCGGTTTTGGCCATTTCTTCAGCTATGCGCCGGTGAAAATCGAATACGCGATCGACCGCTTTACGATGGAAGCCAAACGCCAGCTTGACGTACTCGACAAGCAGCTTGCCCGCGGCCGTTTTGTGGCAGGAGAGGAGTACACCATCGCCGACATGGCTATCTGGCCGTGGTACGGCAACGTGGTGCTGGGGAACGTTTACAACGCCGCCGAGTTCCTTGATGCCGGTAGCTATAAAAACGTGCTGCGCTGGGCGCAGGACGTCGGCAACCGCCCGGCCGTTCAGCGCGGACGTATGGTTAACCGCACCTCTGGCCCGCTCAACGAGCAGCTTCACGAGCGCCATGACGCCAGCGACTTCGACACGCAAACCGAAGATAAGCGCCAGGCGTAACGCTCTGGCCCACCGGAGGCGCCCACCTCCGGTTTTTAGCTTTCCAGCCGATAGCCCGCCATAAAGTAGCACTGCGCGGTAGACGAATTTCCCTCTTTAAAGAAGTCCATCACCCAATCTCTTTCCAGACCGTAGCGACGGGTGAGGATCCCCGCTTCCCAGGCGCTAAGCTGGCGATCGCCGGTTTTTTCAAACATGCGGTGCGAGTAGCCAAGCACAAACCCGCGTTTATAGTCGGCGCAAAAGTTCGCCGCATGCGTAGCGGTATCAGCATAGGATGCCTGTAGCCCCGCCATTAAGCCTTTACCAAAATGATTTTCCATCGCGCCCTCCCCACCCAATCGCTATATATTAAATTATATAGCGTTTTTTTAAGCGAGCGGTAGCGCTATTTCTGACGAGTTCGCTAACGTAAATACCGTTCAAACCATGCCAGCGTGCGTTGCCAGGCCAGGTCAGCCGCAGCCCGATCGTAGCGCGGCGTGGAATCATTATGAAAGCCGTGATTCACGCCCTGATAGAGATAGGCCTCGTAAACTTTATTATGCGCCTTCAGCGCCTGTTCATAGGCGGGCCAGCCTTCATTAATGCCGCTATCGAGGCCGGCATAGTGCAGCAGCAGCGGCGCTTTAATTTTATCGACCTCCTTCAATGGCGGCTGGCGGCCGTAAAACGGCACCGCGCAGGCCAGCTCAGGGATAGCCACCGCCGCCGCGTTGCTGACGCCGCCGCCGTAGCAAAAACCGGTGATACCGACCTTCCCCGTCGCCTGCGGATGCTTCGCCATAAACGCGACCGCCGCAAAGAAATCATTCATCAGCTTCACGGGATCGACTTTCTGCTGCAGCGCGCGGCCTTCATCATCATTCCCCGGATAGCCGCCGACGGAGCTCAGGCCATCCGGCGCCAGCGCGATATAGCCCGCTTTCGCCACCCGCCGGGCAACGTCTTCAATATAGGGATTCAGGCCGCGGTTCTCATGAACCACCACCACGGCAGGCGCTTTGTCGGCTATTTTCGCCGGCATCACCTGATAAGCCCGCACTTCGCCGTGGCCGTCAGGAGAAGGGTAGTGAATATACTCCGGACGGATATCCGGGTCGGTGAACGCCACCTGCTCCGCCAGAGCATAGTCGGGCTTCAGCAGATTAAACAGCGCCAGCGCGGTCATCCCGCCGACGGTATATTTCCCCGCCAGCTGGAGAAACTCGCGTTTGCTGATTTTGCCGTGGGCGTAGTAGTCATAGTATTCGAGCAGCTGCTGCGGGAAATCTTTGGCCGTTAATCGCGTCATCACCCTGCCTCCGTTGTTAAGCGCCCTTTAAGCAAAGCAGAAGCCCGGACATACGCCAGCGCAGAAAAGCAGAAACGGGGAGTAAAAAGCCCAGCGGCCAACGCCGCCGGGAGAGAAGGGATCAGTGTTTCACTTTGGTCAGACGATCGAGGTAGCCCATCACAAAGGCTGACAGCACAAAGGTCAGGTGGATGATGACGTACCACATCAGCTTATTGTCCGGGACGTTTTTCGCATCCATAAACACCCGCAGCAGGTGAATAGAGGAGATCGCCACGATGGAGGCGGCCACCTTATTTTTCAGCGAAGTGGCGTCCATTTTGCCCAGCCAGCTGAGCTTCTCCTTACCTTCGTTGATATCCAGCTGCGAGACAAAATTTTCATAGCCGGAGAACATCACCATCACCAGCAGACCGCCCACCAGGGTCATATCCACCAGCGACAGCAGGGTCAGAATCATATCCGACTCACTGACGCTGAAAATATGCGGCAGTATGTGGAAGATCTCCTGAAAAAATTTGATCGTCAGCGCAATCAAACCGAGCGAAAGGCCAAAATAAACCGGCGCCAGCAGCCAGCGCGAGGCGTACATAGCATTTTCCAGAAAGCGTTCCATAAGATCCTGTCAGTTAACATAAACGACCGCCATTATACCGCAACAGGGTAACGTTATAGCAACAGTCGTCCAACAGGAGAGCGATTCGAGGAGATAAAAAAGGCTGGCGCAAGGCCAGCCTGGGAGATGAGTCGGTAAGGGGTTACTTGGCTTTGACGGTCTCTTCGCCCACCAGGCCAATCTTCAGATAGCCCGCCTGGTGCAGGGTATCCATGACCTTCATCATCGTCTCGTAGTCCACGGTTTTATCCGCGCGGAAGAAGACGGTGGTATCTTTCTTGCCTTCGGTCAGGGCATCCAGGGACGCAATCATGCTCTCTTCGGTGATGGGGTCATTACCGAGGAACATGGTTTTGTCCGCCTTCACCGACAGGTAGATCGGTTTTTCCGGGCGCGGCTGCGGCTGGCTTGAAGAAGCCGGAAGATTCACCTTCACGTCTACGGTGGCCAGCGGCGCCGCCACCATAAAGATGATCAGCAGCACCAGCATGACGTCGATAAACGGCGTCACGTTGATGTCGTGCATTTCACCGTTATCATCGAGGTTTTCGTTAAAATGCATGGCCATAAAGCATCAACCTACGCGGAGTTTCTGGGCGGTACGCACCGGCTTAACGCCGCTGGCGCTCAGGTCCAGGTCACGGCTTTGCAGCAGCAGAACCTGGGCGGCGACATCGCCAAGTGAAGCTTTGTAGCTGGCAATCATACGGGCGAAAATGTTGTAGATGACCACCGCCGGAATCGCAGCGAACAGGCCAATTGCCGTAGCCAGCAGCGCTTCCGCGATGCCTGGCGCCACGACCGCCAGGTTGGTGGTCTGGGTCTGGGCAATACCGATAAAGCTGTTCATGATGCCCCAGACGGTACCAAACAAACCGACGAACGGGGAAATCGCGCCGATGGTCGCCAGATAACCGTTGCCGCGCCCCATGTAACGACCCACCGCCGCCACGCGACGCTCCAGTCGAAAACCGGTACGCTCTTTAATGCCTTCGTTATCTTCAGAACCTGCGGACAGCTCCAGCTCGTTCTGCGCTTCGTTGATCAGTTGGGAAGTCAGGCTTTTCGCCTCGAACGCGTTAGCGATATCGCTGGCCTGGTCGAGAGAGCGTGCTTCGGCAACCAGCTGCTGTTCACGCTTGAGGCGACGCTTGCTGGCCAGGATCTCTGCGCCTTTGCCGAAAAAGATAGCCCATGTGACCACCGACGCCAGAATCAGGCCGATCATCACTACCTTAACGACAATATCGGCATGATGATACATACCCCAAACGGAGAGATCCGCCTGCATCAAATTATTACCCACACTGTATCTCCAGGACGTAAATCACAAAAACTGCGCACAATAATATCAAAACGGCATCGAATTGATAGTGGTTCTCATTAGTATTTACACTGTGCAGTAAATCACGATTATTTTCCTTGCGCTTACGCAGTAAAAAAGTTGCTGACCCCGCCGTTGGTAAAATTTTTACCTGTATCCGCCGCGACCCGGTACATCAACGGGTATTCATGTTAGTTTAGACGTCCAGACGTATAAAAACAGGTTATCTGAACATGGCTGATAAACATCTTGATACTGCGCTGGTTCACGCCGGGCGCAGCAAAAAATACACCCAGGGCTCGGTAAACAGCGTCATTCAGCGCGCCTCATCGCTGGTTTTCGACACCGTCGAAGCGAAAAAACACGCCACCCGCAACCGCGCCAAAGGCGAGCTGTTCTACGGGCGTCGCGGGACGCTAACCCACTTTTCTCTCCAGGAAGCGATGTGCGAGCTGGAAGGCGGCGCCGGCTGCGCGCTCTTTCCCTGCGGCGCGGCGGCGGTCGCCAATACCATTCTGGCGTTTGTCGAGCAGGGCGACCATATTCTGGTGACCAACACCGCCTATGAACCTACCCAGGATTTCTGCACCAAAATCCTCGCCAAACTCGGCGTCACCACCGGCTGGTTCGACCCGCTCATCGGCGGCGATATCGCCCGTCTGGTACAGCCGAACACCCGCGTGGTGTTCCTCGAATCCCCCGGTTCCATCACCATGGAAGTTCATGATGTTCCGGCGATCGTTGCGGCGGTGCGCCGCGTCGCTCCAGAAGCCATCATTATGATCGACAACACCTGGGCGGCGGGGGTGCTGTTCAAAGCGCTGGAGTTTGGTATCGATATCTCCATTCAGGCCGGCACCAAATACCTGATCGGCCATTCCGACGCCATGGTCGGTACCGCCGTGTCCAATGAGCGCTGCTGGGCGCAGCTGCGCGAAAACGCCTATCTGATGGGGCAAATGGTGGATGCCGATACCGCCTATATGACCAGCCGCGGTCTGCGCACCCTGGCGGTGCGCCTGCGTCAGCACCATGAAAGCAGCCTGCAGATTGCCGAATGGCTGGCGCAGCATCCGCAGGTGGCCCGCGTGAACCACCCCGCTCTGCCCGGCAGCAAAGGCCATGAGTTCTGGCAGCGCGACTTCACCGGCAGCAGCGGCCTGTTCTCTTTCGTACTCAATAAACGCCTGACCGACGCCGAATTGTCCGCTTATCTGGACCACTTCAGCTTGTTCAGCATGGCCTACTCCTGGGGCGGTTTTGAATCGCTGATTTTAGCCAACCAGCCGGAACACATTGCCGCAATCCGACCGGATGCTGAAGTTGATTTCAGCGGCACGCTGATCCGCCTGCATATCGGGTTAGAAAATGTTACCGATCTGCAGGATGATTTAGCGGCGGGCTTCGCGCGTATCGTGTAAAGTGACACTCAGTGGCAACAATAGCGGACGTTTTTAGAAAAACGGCCGCTTTAGTTGCGCCCGGGATCAAGGTGCCCGAGCCTCTTCAGGAGTACACTAGACAAAAAACACGGTACCACTTAGGAAAGTCCATGGTTGTCATTCAAGAAATTGTCGCCGCGCTGTGGCAGCATGATTTTGCCGCGTTGGCAAACCCCCACGTTGTGGGCGTTGTATATCTGGTCATGTTCGCAACCCTGTTTCTGGAAAACGGTCTGCTGCCCGCCTCATTTTTACCGGGCGATAGCCTGCTGCTGCTCGCCGGGGCGCTGATCGCCAAAGGCGTAATGGACTTTGTACCCACGGTCGCCATTTTAACCGCCGCGGCCAGCCTCGGCTGCTGGCTGAGCTATATCCAGGGGCGCTGGCTGGGTAACACCGTCACGGTTAAGCGCTGGCTTGGGCATCTGCCGCATAAGTACCATCAGCGGGCAACCTGCATGTTTGACAAACACGGCCTGCTGGCGCTGCTGGCCGGGCGTTTTCTGGCGTTTGTTCGCACCCTGCTGCCCACCATGGCGGGCATTTCCGGGCTGCCAAACCGCCGCTTCCAGTTCTTCAACTGGCTGAGCGCGCTGCTGTGGGTTGGCGTGGTTACCGGCCTGGGCTATGCGCTGAGCATGATTCCCTTCGTTAAGCGTCATGAAGATCAGGTCATGACCTGCCTGATGATTTTGCCTATCGCGCTGCTGATCGCCGGGCTGCTCGGTACGGTTATCGTGGTGATTAAAAAGAAATACTGTAACGCCTGAGCGTTTCCAGGGCGGCGCGGATTCGCCGCCCTCACATCCCCTGAATCGTTCTGATTCGCGCCGCATCTTCCCCCGGCGTCATGCCGAAATAACGCTTAAACTCGCGGCTGAACTGCGACGCGCTTTCATACCCTACCCGCATCGCCGCCGCGCTGGCCTTCATACCATCGTGGATCATCAGCATGCGCGCTTTGTGCAGACGGTAGGTTTTCAGATACTGCAGCGGGGAGGTGCTGGTGACCGATTTAAAGTTATGATGGAACGCCGAGACGCTCATATTGGCTTCCGCCGCCAGCTGATCGACGCTGAGGTTTTCCGTGTACTGGCTTTCAATACGCTTCAGCACGCGGCTGATCAGGCTGAAGTGGGTCTGCCGGCTGACCAGCGCCAGCAGCGCCCCACCGCACGGCCCGGTCAGCACGTGATAAAGGATTTCGCGGATAATCTGTTTGCCCAGAATGCGCGCGTCCAGCGGGCGCTCCATCACATCCAGCAGGCGCTCCGCCGCGCACAGAATCTCTTCGGACAGCACCGCGGAGTTGATCCCGCTCGACGCCATGGACGGCTGAAACTGCTCATCTTCACCGATATCCATCAGCAGCTCTTGCAGCTGCAGAATATCGACGTTCAGCCGAATCCCCGCCAGCGGCACTTCCGGGGTGGCGAAGGTTTCGCATTCAAACGGTAGCGGTACCGTCAGCAGCAGATACTCATTGGTGTCATAGCGAAAGGTACGCTCGTTAATGTAGCCAATTTTATGCCCGGAAAAGAGAAAAACGATCCCCGGCTGATACATGACCGGCGTCCGCGTCCCCGGCTGGGTACCGTACAGCAGGCGAATATCCGGCAGCAGACCATTAAGCATTTCTTCTTTATCTTTCAGCTGATTAACTTTATGCGTTAATAGCTGGCATATCTCAGCGCGGTTCATTTTTCGGGCCTCTGCGAACGTTTTTATACCTCCGTATTGTGCGCACTTGCGGCGCATTTCTCCAGCCCCAAGGAGAAATGGGCAAGACAACGGCAGGAATGTGCATTGAGGGGAACGGGCGACGGGAACACAATGTCCGTCATCTGACAGAGGGATTGTCTCTGTTGGCGGTTTTATCTATTTGAGGGCACCAGCCATGAATAATTTCGACCTACATACCCCAACCCGCATTCTGTTCGGTAAAGGCGCGATTGAAAATCTGCGCGATCAAATCCCGGCGGATGCTCGCGTGCTTGTCACCTACGGCGGCGGTAGCGTGAAGAAAACCGGCGTGCTTGATCAGGTTCTTAGCGCGCTGAACGGCATTGACGTCCGGGAATTTGGCGGCATCGAGCCCAACCCATCCTACGAAACGCTGATGAACGCGGTGAAAATCGCCCGTGATGAAAAGATCACGTTCCTGCTGGCGGTGGGCGGCGGTTCCGTTCTCGACGGCACCAAATTTATCGCCGCAGCGGCCCACTACAATGCCGACAGCGATCCGTGGGAAATCCTCGAAACTTACGGTAGCAAAGTGGCCAGCGCCATCCCGATGGGCTCCGTGTTGACGCTGCCGGCGACCGGTTCCGAATCCAATAAAGGCGCGGTCATCTCGCGCAAAACCACCGGCGACAAACGCGCGTTTATGTCCAGCCACGTCCAGCCGGTGTTCGCTATCCTGGATCCGGTTTACACCTACACCCTGCCGCCGCGCCAGGTGGCTAACGGCGTAGTCGACGCATTTGTCCATACCGTTGAGCAGTACGTCACCTATCCGGTCGACGGCAAAATTCAGGACCGCTTCGCCGAAGGCATCCTGCTGACCCTGGTGGAAGATGGCCCGAAAGCGCTGAAAGAGCCAGAAAACTACGACGTACGCGCCAATATTATGTGGGCGGCCACCCAGGCGCTGAACGGCCTGATTGGCGCAGGCGTGCCGCAGGACTGGGCGACCCATATGCTCGGCCACGAGCTGACCGCCATGCACGGTCTCGATCACGCCCAGACCCTGGCTATCGTCCTGCCTGCGCTGTGGAATGAAAAACGCGACGTTAAACGCGCCAAGCTGCTGCAGTACGCCGCTCGCGTCTGGAACATCACCGAAGGTTCTGAAGAACAGCGTATCGATGCCGCCATCGCCGCAACGCGTGATTTCTTCGAACAGATGGGCGTCCCGACGCGCCTTTCCGCCTACGGTCTGGATGGCAGCTCTATCCCGGCGCTACTGGCGAAGCTGGAAGAGCACGGCATGACCCAACTGGGCGAAAACCAGGATATTACGCTGGACGTCAGCCGCCGTATTTACGAGGCTGCGCGCTAATCAACCTCCTCTCCGACGCGTAAACTCGCGCAAAGGAGAGGAGTTTAACTACCGTTTTTAGCTATTTCGTCCAGACTTAATGCTACCCCTCGGCGGATTTTATTCCGCTGAGTTCATTAACAGGAGGAAGGCATGACACATCCAACCGTTATAAAACTACACGACGGCAACCTGATGCCGCAGCTGGGGCTCGGCGTGTGGAAAGCAGGCAACGAGGAAGTCGTCTCCGCCATTCATAAGGCGCTGGAAGTCGGTTATCGCTCGTTTGACACCGCCGCCGTGTACCAGAATGAAACCGGCGTCGGCAACGCATTGAGCTGCGCAGGCGTCCCCCGCGATGAGCTGTTCGTCACCACGAAACTGTGGAATGACGATCAAAAGCAGCCCAAAGAAGCGCTGCAGGAAAGCCTGAAAAAACTGAAGCTCGATTATGTCGATTTATATTTAATTCACTGGCCGGTTCCGGCAACGAACCACTTCGTCGACGCCTGGAAAAGCTTAATTGAGCTGCAGCAGCAGGGGCTGGCAAAAAGCATCGGCGTGTGTAATTTCCAGGTTCATCATCTGCAAAAAATCATCGATGAAACCGGCGTCGCGCCGGTGATAAACCAGATTGAACTTCACCCGCTGATGCAGCAGCGTCAGCTTCACGCCTGGAATGCGACGCATAAAATTCAGACCGAGTCCTGGAGCCCGCTGGCGCAGGGCGGCGAAGGGGTATTCGATCAGAAAATTATTCGTCAACTGGCGGATAAATACGGTAAAACCCCGGCGCAGATCGTTATTCGCTGGCATCTGGACAGCGGCCTGGTGGTGATCCCGAAATCGGTGACGCCATCGCGCATTGCCGAGAATTTTAACGTCTGGGACTTCCGTCTTGATAAAGATGAATTAAGTGAAATCACTAAACTGGACCAGAACAAACGCCTGGGGCCAGACCCGGATCAGTTTGGCGGCTAAACCGTAAAAAAGCCGGATAGCGCTGGCGCTTATCCGGCCTGGAGATGTTTTGTAAGCCCGGCAGACGCTAGCGCCACCGGGCAATGCAGCCGAATTAACGACCGGCGACCTTACCGCGTTTTACGGGCTTCTTCGCCGTCGCCCCGCCGTTCGAGCGCTGGTGCACAATCGGCGTATGCTTGGTCAGCGCCGGACGGGTATGGCGGTTCTGGCGACGCGCTTCGCGCATTTCGTCGATCGTCGGCGCCGGTACCAGACAATCGCGACGGCTGCCAATCAGGTGCTTTTTACCCATGGTTTCCAGCGCCTGGCGGATCAGCGGCCAGTTAGCCGGATCGTGGTAGCGCAGCAGCGC
>OLJR01000074.1_pt1 | contig 28683 bp, 36 predicted proteins | sample 1601541 | NCBI WGS metagenome assembly OLJR01 (sample SAMN04436879, study PRJEB24849) | human gut metagenome | biome: human gut; feature: NICU; material: stool | host: Homo sapiens | place: USA: Saint Louis, MO | collected 2012-01-23
TCAGGGCTGACAGGCTGGTGTTCTTCGAAGCAACAATGCCGAGTGATGTTTCATGTCGATGCAGCTGAACGCCGTGGGGAACTACAGCTGCAGGTTTTGAACCATCATCGACCACCACCACCAGCGCACCGGCGGGAAGATGCTTCATGTGCTGTTCGAGTGCTCGTTTTAATACGTCTGCGCGCTGATGTGTCGAAATGGCAATGCCGATCCGGGATGAAACGACGCTGGCGGGAGCGTATGGGACACCATCAATAGTGACCTGCATAAAACCTCCCGTCAGATTCCACGCCGTAAGGAAGTCCAGATCGCACCGCCTGGCTGCATAGCTTTTTGAATAGTTTCGTCCACAACCTTTTTGATGGACTGCTGTAAGGCGGTCTCTAACGCGTTTTGGTGATTGGCGGCAACCGCAAGCTTTTCAGCCAAAATCTTCACGCGGCTTTTACCATCGTCAACATCAAGTGCCATGCCAGCTTCGTGCTGTTTACCCTTGTCGGTGACGTTCACGTTCAATTTCACGTTATACCCCGTAGACAATACGCCATCTCCGATTAGCGCCTTGTGGATGTAAGCCTGGCCAGCTTTATCGACGAACCAGCCCCATTCGAGGCCTTCAACTGAGCCGTGGTTGCGGGTTTCTTCTCGCGGATCGTCTACAGGGCTGCCGATGTAACCACCGGAGAAATTAACTGGCAGGCTATCCCATGACGTTGGCACTCCGTCATCATCTACTTGCAGTGCCACTAATTTATAACCGTCGGGCACCATGATTTTTTGAGAGCTTTTGAATGGTGAATCTGTGTAGCCAGTAAAGGTGATAGCCCCAACGTTGAAGCCCTCAAAGATAGTCCCGGAGTGCCAGTCAGGTTTAACGGCATAAAGATGCACACGGCATTTATCACCATGCTCAATCCGGTTCCCGGCGCCGTCGGTGGTGACGGTTCCTAAAGAGGGAAGCGTTACTGTTACTTCACAAACTTGATATGTCTGAGACATGTTATTTCCTTTTAGGCGTGAGCCTGTCGCACGGCAAAGCCGCCGAAAGTTAACGGTTTACCCAGGCTCACAGCTGAAAGACTTTCTTTGATGTGCGCGTGCGATGCGCATAAAAAAAGCCACCAGCGGATGCCAATGGCTTGAATAGATGTGGTGGCGGGTGCTGATCTCCCGCTTTGCGGCTTAACGATCTAGGTCTGCGGTGCCACAAGAACGACCGGTCACGCCAATCAGCCTTGGCTACTCCCCCACAAATTCGACATTATCACAGGCACTCAGTGAATGCCTGCTGTAATGGCTAGTCGTCGAGTTGCAACACACCATGCTCCAGCGAATCTGAGTACGCGATCAACCCTGTGTATTCAGGGATAATCTCGCCATCATCAGCTTCGAACTCCGGGATGGTGCCAGTGGTGATAGTGTATTGAGGTGCGCCGTCTTCTTTCGCGAAATTAGCCAGGTCTTCGATTTGCTTAGCTGTGAGAACTACAGTCATGCTCTTTCCTCAGTAATTAAAGGCCCCGCTATTGCGAGGCTCTGGTTTCTTTCTGGCAGTTCGCCTGCCACGCTTTGTTATGCGCCAGAATGTCTTTCTTCGTTTGGCGGTCCAGAACATCCCAGTCATGAGCGGTGCCGTAAATGGGTCTAACCCAATCGCAAGCCGTGTCCACTACCTCAACCCTTACGGGTCCAGTTTGTGCGCAGCTCACGATCAACATCATCGCCAGGCATATGGTTAACGGTCTGCTGTACATTGCTGGCCTCTTTCGTTGTCTCTACCCGGCGTTCTGCTGCTGCGACCGTTGCAGCTGCGTTATCTTCGGTGCGCTGCTGAACTGCTTTTGCTTCTGCTTTGCTTGAGCCGCGAATATGGCCCAGGCCGAAAGCGCCAGCGATGGTCGCAATGACTGCTGCAGCAATACAAATTAAAGTTTCAAACCCCATAGTGACCTCACACCAGCACAGATTTTGCCAGGTTAAACAGTGCGCGGCGTTTATCCAGCCCGTTACGTCCGCCATTGATAAGCAGCGTGACGCGCTCCACGTCGCCGGAATGGAGCAGGCATCCGTGCGAGACATAGAACCATGCAGCGGAGCGCGCAGCATATTCATCCTGTTCCAGCAATTCAGGCTGGGTTACAAGGTCCAACTTCAGCGCGTGGCCACAGTTGCGGTAATTGCTAAGCCCGGTGATTTGCTTCAGGCCGCGACCGCGATATTTCCATCCATCACCAGCAACCTGGTTGCCCAGGTTCTTTTTGCCCCACTCACCGCCATAAACCAGATTGGCTATCGCTTTCTGATTTGCCGGTTGCGTTGCCGTTCTGCCGAGTGCGGCGGCCTGCTGTGCAGTAATGCGATGCTTGCCGAACGTAGGTACCAGGTTTTCTGCCGCATAGTTCAGGTTTTCCACCAGCCGGGTGAAACCGCCGGACTCATGGCCCATCTGCGCGATAAACATGGCCTGATCGAGCGGCGCGGTTATGCCGAATTCCTTCATTGCAGCATCGATATAGCGAAACCAGCGCACGGCTAGACCGGCGCTTATACCTGCCGCCTTTTCAAATTGTGTTTGGTTCATTAGTGCCTCAGATGATCTACCAGACGTGCCAGATTTCCCCGGGCCCTCATAACGGCGGCGCAGATAAGGAGGTTTGCCACCACCACCAGCCAGCTGGAGTCACGATAGAGACCGAAGATAAACTGCAACGGGATAACGGCATAAACCAGTACGGTTACATACGCCATGATAGAGATGAAAGGACGATGCCGGGCGCCATGTCGCTGGTAGAACATCAGAACGATAACAATTACCGCGCAGATAAATGCATTAAAGAATGCAGTCAGCTCACCTGCCATTTCCCCCTCCTCCGCGTAAACGCGAGAAAAAGCTGAACAGGCTGTTCAGATCCTGGTTATTAAGATAAGTTAGGATTTTGATACACAGGGCAGACAGAATCACTGCTCCTAGTGCATCCAACGGTTTTTCATATCGCGATGCGGCATTTAGCAGTGAGCCAACAAATCCAGCCCCAAGCACCCCAACGATAAACGACGTCAGAAAATACCCAGCCAGTCGTGCACGAGACAGGTTCGTTGCTGTTGCGACGTAGAACACCGCACCACCAAACGCCCCAAACACCACACCGAAATCTGTATGAGTAAAGACGCCGTACAGGACTGAACCCAGCAGGCCGCCGCCGAGAACTGCGCCGGTGCCGGTTAATGGATCGGACATTAAGCCCCCTCTTATTGCTGTTGATCCTCTCAGAAGGTTGAGGGGAAACAAAAAAGGCCACCCGAAGGTAGCCTGTAGTAATGATTGTGAAGGCTGGAGTCGAACCAGCTTCCATCGGTGCGCTGCCGATTGGGTTACGCGCGCCTTGTGGCTACTTATCCAGAATATTCACCGCAAAACTATTCCCTAGCTCGCCGCTGAGTTTCATCACAATGGGGATCGCTTTGCCGCGCCAGGGAAGTGTGCCTGGTCTCACCGGGATGTCGTCACATACTCAAAGCGATTTCCGTTGTGTAGAAACTAAATAGCCCCACTAATACAGGCAGGGCTTAATTTATTTTATTCGTGTAGGCGTTAACGACACATTTCAGCTTTAGCTTTCATGTAAGCCTCGTGAGCCAACTCCGCAGTTTGGAAACTACCGAGCTCTTTACGTTGCCCGTTGATGCGAATAGCGGAACGCCATACGCCGCGAGCTTTGCACCAGTTTGCTCCAATCAACTTGGACTTCGCCCCTTTTCGAACTTTGTGTCTGTTCTGTTGATTAACAAACTGGGTAACGATACGTAAGTTGTCCCATCGGTTATCTTTGGGATTGCCATTGATATGATCGACACACTTATCAGCCGGCGGCAGCGCACCGTCCATATACAAAAAAGCCAACCGATGAGCGAAAATTAATTTCTTATCGATCATTATCTGGATATAGCCGTACGTATCTGCGTTCCCGGCTATTTTGCCAGGCGTAGACCGTGAGTTTGTTCGCTTGATCCAAACAAATAAACCAGTCAAAGGGTCGTACTTCAGAACCTCTTTCAGCCTTTCTTGCGTGATGCTCATGGTATGCGTATGCCTTGCTTTGAAATGAACCCTTGCCGCACAGGAAATCAGCCCGTCGAGGCTCGCCAGCGCTAACCGACTTCCTCAAGGGCTCATTTCAAATGGATTGGTTCGACGTGATGAATGCGCGGGCGGTGCGCGGGAAATTCGGGTACAAAAAAACCCGCAACGTGGCGGGCTTTTTCGAGGTTAATTATCTACAGGCGTTATACTCCATAATCAGAAGCATACAGGACAGTTTTATGCAAAGTCAACACTAACGTGCAAAAAAGTGTCGCCATTTGTTCCGATCATATTAATAAGTTGTTGCCTTCTCAAATTCTACTGCCGCGTGACGCTCCCACTGGCGCAGCGTGTCCACCAGCATTTCATAAAAGGGTTTCCAGTTGCGTGACCATGAGGACTGATGGAGGTCCGGGAGACGCTTCAGAATGGCACGGTGTACCGTCGCCGAGGAGATAGCAGAGAAGCCATTACCAGAGCAACGTTCACACGTTTTGAAAACCGGTGCGCCACGTTCTTTGGTCGCTTTGCGATCCAGCACTTCACCTTTACCGCCGCATCTGCACCGCGCAAGGATTACCTTTTTCCCTCCGCAGGTTTCGCAAACCCTTTTCACCAGCTCATTTTTAATCTTCGGGGCCACCACTTCGGCACCGTCATCGTCGAAGATACCAGGATGTTTAACCACATCCTCATTCCCGGAGATAAAACCGGTACCGCTGCAACTGTGACATGTCACGCTGGTAGCCGCCGAACGGGAGTAATCAGCAAAGGCAAACTGCGCCAGCGTCAACATGCATGCTCCGAGCTTGTCGCCAGCGGCTTTGCGGACATTTTTAGGAGCGTTTTTGATAGCAACCTGCGCCAGCGCCTGAACTGCGAGCTGTTCATCTGTTTTGCTGATGCCGGACTTGCCGAAGAAAGCAGCCAGGCCGAAGCGTGCACGGCTGCTGGTGGTACCAATCGCCGCCATTACATCTGTTCCTGTAAGGCGGTCCGGAGAAGTTCCCTTCACGTCATCGCTGATATGCATTCCCTGAGGACTAAAATGTTTGAGCGATGCTTCCAGTTTCATAAGGTTTCCCTCGTTGCTTTGATGTTTTTAATAGTCTGCATTGCTGGAATGCCTTTCTTTTGAGTAACGTCTGGTCTGAGCTTTCTGCTGTGGCGCCGAACGCTGCTTTGCTAACTCCTGGTCAATTGGCAGGAAGTGCCCGTTATAGAATCGACGGTAGATCGTACCCAATTCACCGTTGCGCTGTTTGGTCACGTTAATTTCCGCGATCCCCTTCGCTGGCGACTCAGGGTTATAAACTTCATCTCGGTATAGCATCATGATCAGATCAGCATCAGCCTCAATCTCACCAGAGTTTTTGAGGTCTGAGTTCATCGGTCGTTTGTTGGGTCTCGACTCAACGCCACGAGAAAGCTGGCTCAGGGCAAGGACCGGAGTTTTATTGGATTTAGCCAGACGCTTGAGTCCTTTTGACACCTCACCGACGGCAAGGTCATATCGTGCAGTGCTTTCAATTTTGATGAGTGCCAGGTAATCCACGACCACCAGCGCTATTTCCGGATGCGCCAGCTGTAGGCGGGTAGCTATCTGTTGAATCTGATCTACTGTCAGATCGGTGGAATCAACCATCCAGATGCTACGACCAGTCAGGCGCTCTACACCGTTTGTAAGTCTGGCCCAGTCCTCATCTTCAAAATCAGCAGCCTTTTTCAGGCGCGAAACTGACATGCCGCCGGCAGCAGATACCATTCGCTCTCCGATCTGGATATTTGGCATTTCCATGCTGAAGAACAGCACACCACGGCCCTGCTCAGAAACTTTGTCGATGATATCCAGCGCCAATTCAGTTTTACCCATCGACGGCCGCGCAGCGATAAACACCAAGTCTGTTGGTTCAATGCCGCCAGTCTTTGCGTCCAGCTCTTCGATACCTGTCATGAGGCTTCTGGCTTCTTCAAGCCCACGGTTGCGCGCATCTACCCGATCCACCACAGCAGGAAGAATGTCGTCGATATGAACTGGCTGAACGGTCTTTTCTTCGAGAGTAATTGCTGCAATGCTGTTCTGTGCGGCCCTGAATGCCGATAAAGCCGCATCACTATTGTGAGCATTCCGGAGATCGACCAGCGCCCTTTCAATGACAGCTTCGGCATCGCGAACAGCTGCATTACGCTCCAGCGTGGCAACGTAGGACACAAGCGCCGACTTGGCCCATGCGATACGGCTCGAGTCCATAATGATTGCGCTGTGCTTTGGCATGTTTTCGCAGAGCAGTACAGGGTCAATAACGCCAGCTCCACGCGCCTGACGGCAGATCCCAGTATATATTTCCCGATACTGCGGTACCGAGAAAGCTGTGGCTGGCACCCTGGAAAGAATATCCAGTACCTCAGGGTCGGCTCCACGCAGAAAAATTGCGCCGATCACCGCACCTTCCAGATCTTCATTTTTCCAGACAGGAGTCATGCTACAACTCCTGACGCGATGGCACGGAAACTTCCCCAGCCAAATGCCAGACGGTTGCGGCCACCATCGGTAACCCGATCCACAATTCTCTCGCCAATCGTTTCTTTCAACTGGTCGAATGTAAGATTGCTGATCAGGATTGTTGGCAAAATGCTTTCGTACCTGGCATTGATAATTTCCTGAAGGATGGTCATTTCAGTCGGACTGCCGAACTGAACGCCCACCTCGTCGATAATTAGCAGATCCAATGAAGCGAAACGTTCAATTACATCTTCCTCGGTCATTTCAGCATTGTGGCGCCACGTGCTTTTCACTGCTCGGGTGAGGCGCATAACGTCGGTGATTTCCACTTTAGCGAGATGTCCACGGATGATGCTTTTCGCCATAGACACTGCCAGGTGGTTTTTGCCGGTTCCACAATTTCCTGTCATAACGAGCCCAGTTCCAGCTTTAAGGCGTTCAGGCCAGCTGGTGGCATAACGCTGACAAGCCGCGAGATTTTTGGCGGCATCCGGGTTGACAGCCTGGTAGTTATCGAATTCACATGCTTCGAATCGTCTTGCGATCCCGGCATTGTCCATCAGGTCGACTACTCGTAATGCACGCAGACTGGATTCAATGTCAGCAAGTTCCGCTTTCACACACTCCGGGCACTGGGAGTATTTAACGTTTTCAACTCCACGATATGCTTTTCCAGTGAGGGAAATGCGCTGATAGTTGCCATGTTTTTCACAGTCGGCGGCGTGGACGTCGCCTGACTCCCAGCTCCCCCACTGCCACGGTTTTTTATGTTCAACAGCAAACGCCAGTTCTTCACGAAGCCCTTCGCGCTTTGCCACCAGAGCTTCCCTTTCTTCGCGTTGTTTAATACTCAGCATTGTGATTTCTCCTGCTTACCAGTTGCAGTCTGATTGGCCATAGTCTTGTTCACTAAACCCCGAAACCGGCAGCCCACCAGGTCTACCGCTTACCGCACCAGATGGCGCCTGCCATGGCTCTTCGAAATGCCGATCGGGTCCAAAGAACGTCGCCGCCTGTTTCACGTACTGCGTTCCGGCGCTACCTGTAGCACGGACATAACCTGCATAACGGTTTACACCAGCCAGCATTGCCTCAGTGTTAACACCGTCTTTGATTCGAGCTTTCCAGGCTTTCCAGGCGGCAGCTTTAGAATTACCGCCAGCACGTTTAGGGTATGCCTGCCATGCCTTCTCGAACTCGTTGGAATAGTTCTCTTTGGAAGAGCGATTTTCAGAATGGACTTTCCCACATGCGCCAATATCTTGTGATTCTTGTTTTGAATTTACTTGTGGATCATGTTTTGAATTTACTTGTGGATCTGGGGTCAGATTCTGACGGGTGAAAACGCCATTTTTGTCAGAATCTGACGGGTGAAAACCGTTTGAACATCCAGAATCTGACGGTTCATATTTTGAAGGGTCAGAATCTGACGGGTGAAAACTGTTAGCCCTGCGTTGCTGTTTCAGCGCAGCTACCTTGTCCTTCTCAATGCGTGCCAAAGCCTCCAGGCGATCAGCATTCAAATGATAAAGATTGGACGTGTTGCGATTACCTTTACGGCGTGATTCACGACGCAGCCAACCGGCAGACTCGAGTTCAGCAATGGCGGTCCTGACCGTGCTTTCCCCGAGCCCCAGCTGGCGGCAAATAGTTTCAACACTCGGATAGCAGACACCATCATCATTCGAGTAGTCAGCCAGACGAGCCATAATCACCAGCTTTGCACCCTTAATGTCATGCGCGGCGCACGCGTCCCAGACGTTACCGAGAATTTTGCTACTCATACAAACTCCTGAACTGGCGTGATTGTGTAGCCGCGAGCTGGCTCAAGACGAACTGCAAGCCCGGTATCGAGAGCACCAATTTTTCTCACTTTCAGGAAACCTGCTCGTTCAAGGGCCTTGATCTCCTTAAACATTGCCTGCTTTGAGCAGCAACAGAATTCGTACAGTACCTGATGATCGATTACTCGCTCCCCTTCTCCATCCATAGATCCGCCCATCAAAATGCGAAGCATGACCAACCGCTGAAGTGGGTTATCGAATGAATATTTACGTACGAAGTCAGAGTGATTCATGATTCCTCCTGCATGCCGTGACATGTCACACCTCAGAACCGCTCTTGAAAACCAACTGTTCTTTTGTAATAACTGGCTTATTCACGAATGACTTTGATGCGCTCTCGATCGCCAATGCCAGTCTGGGGGAAGCATTGCGATGACCATAAGCAATGAGATTCAGGTATCCCGGAGATGTGCCTGATTTTTTAGCAAGATCTGCCCACTGCTCTTTTGTTGAGCAGTTACGCCAAGCAAGTAATTGGTTGTTCATTACGGTCTCCTGTTGCAATGAATCAACTTTAGCTTTTTGCTAAATTAAATGCAATAATCATTTAGCAGTTTGTGTATTTACCACATTGCTAAATAATGAGATTATTTTGACATGGACATAAAAAGCATACGCAAATCAAACCTTGAGCAGCTCATTGTTGAGTTCCTGAAGCGCGACAGACATACGACAAAAGCAGCTTTCGCAGAATTGTGCGGGATAAGCCCTGCCCAGTTGAGCCAGTTGCTTGGGGGCAATAGCCATCGAAACATAGGCGACAAAATGGCCAGAAAGATTGAACAGGCCTTGGATCGTCCGTTTGGGTGGCTGGATAGTCCACACAATGCTCCTGACAGTATTAAAAGCGAGTTGGAGTATGTCGGATCAGTCCGTCCGGGAGCTGTACCAGTTGTAGGGGAAGCGATTCTTGGGATTGACGGAATGATCGATATGCTAGAGATCCACGCTGGATGGCTACAAATATACAGCGCGGATAGGGATGCCTATGGGCTGAAAGTGAAGGGAGACAGCATGTGGCCACGCATACAGTCTGGAGAATATGTCGTCATAGAGCCAAACACCCAAGTTCATACAGGTGATGAGGTTTTTGTGCGAACAAAAGATGGGCATAACATGATAAAAATCATGAGTAAAACTCGCGATGGCGATTATCAATTCTCAAGTGTAAACAGTGATCACAGGCCCATCACCTTAAGTCCTGATAGCATCGAGAAAATGCATTTTGTTTCAGCTATTGTTAAGCATACGCGTTATGTTGACAATGATGAAATGCCCGCCCTGTAAACCCCATCTTTATCCCCCTCCAACCGACCTGATGGTCGGTTTTTTTATGCCCACCGAAGAATAATATTAAAATAATTATATTATTTATCAAATACATAAAAGAAAAAGTAAATAATTTAGCATTTATCATTTGCATGGCTTTTACCATTTTGCTAAATTCACTTCATCAGCAGACAACGGAGCCTATGAAATGAATGTAGAGCAAATGCTTTCCGAGAACGGAACTGTCCACAAAATTGCGATGGATATTGATCGTGTAATCAATGCGCTTGAGTACGCAGAATCAGATCCAGATGTTGCATATAAACCAGCGGCACTCATTAAAATTTGTATCAATCAGTTAAGGGATAATCTTTCTGTTCTAAACCATGAACTTGGTTATGATTGGCCGGAGAATAAATAAATGAAAACTCCATTAGACATGCTTCATGATATCGTCGCTCAGATTCCCGAAGGCAATACTCTTCTGGAAATGATTTATAAAAACACCGAAGAAATGAACGAGGAAACTGATTGCGGCTTAGCCTGCCTCATTCGCTCTTTCGATAAAACCCGTGAAACAGCTTACGCATACATCGAAGAGTTAGCAAATAATGCAAAGACAGTTACCCCCCCCATCGGGAATAGAGATGATATTGCCGATGATATTTTTTATGCCACAGTCAGCGCTGCAAAACTCAGGGAACTGGCTCACGTATATAACGAATCATATTTTTCAGGAAAAGACAGTGATGACGCTGATTGCCTAATGGCATCACTTATTTTCGATAATATCATTAAGGTACATGAATTACTGAAAAGCATCGAAATAAAATTAAATTAATTAATAGGTAGTTTAAATCACACCATCCCTGGTGGGGATACGTGCAACCAAATTTCAGAGGAGATTGAAATGAACCAATCTGAAATAGATAGTCTTCTTGAATCAAAAGTTTCGCGGCGTAGGCATTTAAAAAGCCTGGAGTATGGTGTTGGTCATTATGACGTAGAATTCCCCAGCACTATTATCATCGACGGAATAATGTGCCACCACAGCGCTCACCGTCGTTGGAGCGGCATGTTATCTCGCTGCTACAAACCGCACACAGAACAGTTAGAGCACAGTTACGCCGGATGTACTGTTGCCGAAGAGTGGCTGCGATTCTCAAACTTTCTGGCGTTCTGGAAAGAAAATTATCGCGATGGATATGTGCTAGATAAGGACCTGCTACACCCTGGTAACAAGATATATGGTCCTGAATACTGCGTATTTGTTCCCCCAGCACTTAACTTATTTACAGGTGATCGCGCCCGTTTACGAGGGAAATACCCACAGGGTGTTATCTGGCATAAACAGTCCGGTAAGTTTCGGGCACGAATCAACGTAAACGGAAAGATTTCACACCTTGGGCTTTTCAACACCACACAGGAAGCCCACTTAGCCTGGCACACAGCCAAGATGCAACAGGCTAAGGACTGGAAGCCCACATGTGATGAGATTCACCCACTACTACATGCAGGCCTGATGAAAAAAATAGCGGGAATGCAACAGCGATTTACTCAACCACGTTAACCAACTTTTAAATGGGTAAGTAAATGTTAATCGATAAAGCGGCATACAAAACAGCATGTCTTTTCTTTATGGTCTATGGCGACGAGTACCGCCATATATCTGACCTTTTCATGCGTAAAGCTTACGGAGTCTGAATATGCTCAGTAGAGACAGTTCTCTAGAAACCGCAAAAAATACAGCAGATAACCTTTATCAATTAATGGAGTTAATCAACTCCAATATTATTGATATGGATATCGAGCAAATAATTTCCCTGTCTGGCCTCTGCCTTGATTTATCGGCTCAGGTTTCAATGTGGATGGATTCGGAGTTTGAACGCCGTGAAAAACAACGTAATTGAAACTTACCGACGCCGAATTTTAAAGGCAGCGTTATTACGCCACCAGCGTAAAACGGGTACTAACTGCCTTGTTATTAAGCTCAATAAAGGCGGTATTAACACGGTCGAGTTAACAGAGATTCTTCTCGATGGATTATTACGAAAATTCGAAAGGCTCGCGATCAGTGAGTACGGGAATGTCGAAGGCGTAAAAGCTATCAAAGGAATTTACAGCAGCGCTGTTGATGTTAATGGCAGCGGTGAATTCCTCACAGATAGCGGAAAGGAATTAATAGACGAGCTCATTTCTGAGCTGGTTGAGTTCGTCAGAAAACAAAAAGTAGAGGCTCCGAAAACGGAGGGTCATGAAATGGGGGGATCTGATGGCACTGACAGCGATACGAATTCCTGAGTGGGTTCACCTCAAAGCAGCACACGTTTTAAGCCAGTTCAGAGCAAGGCGCATTCACCCCTGCCGAATGCACGGCTCCGGGAATTTGAGCCTCAAAGTTAACCATCGCTGGCGGCTACTCTCCCGCGATGGCGGCAAGAACTGGGAAGTAATGAGTCACGAACGATACAGCAAAGTTAAGGACCGGAAATGAAAGATAAACGCACCGTAAGCATGATTGACCTGGCATTACAGAAACACGATACGCCAGTTGGCCCACTGTTCGTAGCAGTACGTCACGGTCGTATCAAAAAATGCTTCACGCGAGATACGGCGATCCGCTATCTGGCTTTCTTCATGACCACCGAGGCTTTTGAGCGTTCAGGTTTTCCGCAGCATCACCCGCGAGTGCGTATTGATCGCGATGATATGGAGGTATGGCGAGACGGGGAAACAAAGGCTGAGTATCTGGCCGCCCACCAGCGTTGTGTTCGCCGTCTGCGTCGTATCCTGGCGCGCAAGCGAGAAATGGAAAAATGGTGTGAAAAATGGGGCGCGATGCACGAGCGTTACGTCAAAGAAGTAGATGCATTGCAAGCCATCAAACCAGAAGGAGTGCATTAATGGTTGATTCAAGCTTTACCCCAGAGCCTACATCATCCGGCATCCGTTTTGGTAACCGAGTTATTGGTTATTCAGTTGCGGTTCGCCAGCTCGACAACGGTAATTATGACAAACGAATTCCGGATGGACTTGAACTGTTGGCTTGCATTATGGAAGGGATTGAAAGCGGCTGGTTTAACCCGGGCATCGAGAAAGAAATCATTCTTTGGCGCTGGATGCTGGTTGCCGTCTTTATTACGGAAGAGCAGGAAAAGAACGGGACCAGTGAGGTGGCCAACGATTCAGGAGGTTTCGACAAAGCAGTTATCTACTCCGGCCAGCACGGTTCAATCAGTATTTATCCTGCGCCAGAGCGATTCGCACTTGCTAATCATGTGGAAGGTATTGCCATTGAGAAATACGGCCAGGAGCTTGGTCAGCAGATGGCTCTGCGCATGTACAAGGGCATGTTAGCGGAAGACGAAGTGCAGGGGCTTCAGCTGTCACAATTTGGCCGGGAGGGTTTTAATTTGCTGCACGACAGTTTCATCGAACAGATTCAGAAAGAAGGCATGCCTGACATGCCAGTTATGCACTGAGGTGATTATGAGCGACGTTGTTCTTCTGGTACCGAATGACTGGGTTAGCGAAAAGGTTCTGATTGCGGTTACCGGGCTCAAGCCCGGAACCATCCTCCGGGCTAGAAAAGAATGCTGGCTGGTTGGGCGGGAATATGTGCATGTTTCACCTGACGGAAATCCGAAACCTTCCAGCGAGTGCATGTATAACCGTAAAGCGGTCGATGCGTGGGTGGCCTCAATGAAAAACAAACAGCCTGGGTGATCTGAGGCCATGAAAAAGGTAATCTCATATCGCTCTTGGGCGTCTGGAGGAATCAATGGATAAAGTTATATATCCAACAGGCGTCGAAAACCACGGTGGCACATTGCGCATCTGGTTTAATTTCAAAGGTAAGCGTGTCAGGGAGAGCCTCGGTGTCCCTGACACCGCTAAGAACAGGAAGATCGCCGGGGAACTGCGGACATCGGTATGCTTTGCCATCAGAACAGGCACATTTGAGTACGCGGCACAGTTTCCGGACTCCCCTAACCTCAAGACTTTTGGGGTGGGTAAGAAAGAAATTACAGTGTCAGAGCTTGCCGAAAAGTGGCTGGATCTGAAGAGAATGGAAATCTGCGCGAACGCACTCAACCGTTATGAGTCAGTCGCAAGGAATATGGTGCCAAGGATCGGGGGTAATCGGCTGGTGTCGTCGGTGACTAAAGAGGAATTACTGTATATCAGGAAAGATTTACTGACCCGTCACCAGATGCCAATGAAGGGGAAGGTACCGGCAAAGGGACGAAGTGTTGTCACCGTAAATTATTACATGACAACGATTGCCGGAATGTTTCAGTTTGCCGCAGATCACGGTTACTTAGAGGCGAACCCATTCGACGGGATCAAGCCTCTTAAAAAAGCCAGGGCAGAGCCAGATCCGCTAACTCGTGACGAATTTATTCGCCTGATTGATGCATGCCGGCATCAGCAGACGAAAAACCTGTGGTCACTTGCAGTATACACAGGGGTGCGTCATGGGGAGCTGACCTCCCTGGCCTGGGAGGATATCGATCTTGAAGCTGGAACAATAACAATCAGGCGTAATTATACAAAACTGGGTGAATTCACTCTACCGAAAACTGAGGCCAGTACCAACAGAGTGATACACCTCATTCAGCCTGCGATCAGCGTCCTGAGGAATCAGGCGGAAATGACCAGGCTTGGAAAAAAGCATCAGATCGATGTTCAGCTGCGCGAATATGGCAGAACTGAGAGCCACGAGTGTACATTTGTTTTCAACCCTCAACTGGTCAGAAAATGTCAGCAGGTGGGGATCATCTACAAAGTCGACTCGATAGGTGATTTATGGGACGCAGCGATGAAGCGAGCAGGGATAAGGCACAGGAAAGCATATCAGTCGCGTCACACGTATGCGTGCTGGTCACTGTCAGCTGGCGCTAACCCCAGCTTCATTGCCAGTCAGATGGGCCATGCGAGCGCCCAGATGGTCTTCAACGTATACGGTGCGTGGATGGCAGACAGCAGTAGTGAGCAGATCGCAATGCTGAATCAGAGGCTCGCGGATTTTGCCCCACAGATGCCCCAAAGCATACATAGCAGCGCCAGAGCATTATTGAAATCAGTAAGTTAGTTAATAACGCCCGACATGTTAACTGCGTGACGCGGCAATTTTAAAAATCACTAAAGAACGCCCAAGAGCATGTGTATTCTTTATGATTATCAATGACATAAAATTAACTTCATATGAAAATCACCAAAGTTCATATGAGTAAAAATGTCCCACTCATGCCCCAAACCGTCTCAAAAACAATTTTTTTGCCCCATCCATGCCCCATAGCTCTCTTCTGAAATGCTATATACCTAACCGTTGACACTGTACAAATAACCAGTATAAATTCTCTTTAAAAATACAGTCGTTTCCGGAGGTCTTTATGTTCGTTGAGCTGGTCTATGACAAGCGTAATGTTGATGGTTTGGTTGGCGCCAGAGAAATCATCCTGGCTGAACTGACGAAGCGGGTACACCAGATTTTCCCTGATGCCGAAGTGAAGGTGAAGCCGATGCAGGCAAACGGCTTAAATAGCGATGCCAGCAAAAGCGATCGCGAAAAGCTCAACCGCATGCTGGAGGAAATGTTTGAAGAGTCCGATATGTGGTTGGTCTCAGAGTTCCCGACCGTTCGCCAGGTTGGCCTTTAAATCTTGTTCGGATAATATTCCCAGTGTTTGCTCGGGCATGAACACTGAGCAATCAACCGCCGCTCATTCTTACACAAAATGGGCGGCGGTTTTTTTACGATCCCTGTTCCTGCTTTAAAGCCTCTTCCGTTTGTTTCTGTTTCTGATTCCAGATGCTGTCAGCTGGCATTTCCACTCGGACACTTACAAACTGGTCAGACGGGATATCAACCAGGTCTCCATCAGCTAACCCCTCCCGCTCATTTCTGGCAAAAGCAGGTGCTGAAGGATGTGTGCGGTGGTAGGTTTTCACCAAGATAGAACCGTCAGCCTTAACCTCATAGTCCAGCCAGATTAAAGGCTGCTTATTTCGATCAGAGGGTATTTCAAAGCCGCCATCAATCCCACCCCATGCAGCGTCAGCATTCAGCCCCATACACCCTTCAATCAGATACTCACCGATAGCCTGGCGGGTTACAGTGCATCCTTCAGATTCATCGTTAAGCTGACACGAACCATCACCGAACAACTGTACAATCGGAGAAGCGGCTTTTAACGTACCGTCAGATGCACGGGTCGTATTTCCAGTGTGGTAAATCTGCATCCAGCCAGAATCATTACCATCCGCCATACTCATGAACTGAATAATTTTCCCGCTAAGAATCAGCGCAGCAAATGATTGTTGCGCTGCCGGAGTGCTTCCACTCCCAATATTACGGTCTGATAACCGTATACCAGAACCATACATTCCAGGACCACCAGAAGTTGCGGGAGTAACGTTACAAAAACGGGTTCCCTGGCTTTTATCCCAGATATCTGAAATTACGGGAAGATTTTTTGAACCGACACCAAATGACCCGGTGGCCAGTACATCATTATCCCCTTCACCAGTATTTTTAGTTGCCGCATTTCCCAGACCGAGTTTTGTACGCGCTCCAGCGGCAGTCTTATCACCAGTCCCCCCCTGTGAAATACTTAGCGCTGTAGTTAGCCCGGAAAGGCTGGTAATGTCGCTGTTATCCCCTTTCTTCGCCAGCGATTTTTGACCCGGCACGGTAACGGCAGTGCCGTTGATAGTGATGGTGACATCAGATGTCCCGTTCATTACATCAGCGAACCCGCTCATGTAGCGCTGGTACATCGTGAAGGTTTCAGCGATATCCTGCGCCAGCCCATCCACGCTCAGACTGTCACTCAGAAGAATGGCAAATCGGGTTCCGGCGGGAACTGCTGGGTTAGCCGCTGGCGTTACGGTGAGACTTGTTGCGCTGCCAATGGTGGTAATCTGAAATACCTGCACAGGGCTGGTCATTGCAATAACGGTACAGCCGTTACGAATAAGAGAACCAGCAGCAGTGAAGTTTGTGCCGGTACCTGTAAGGGTGTTTCCGCTGATGGCGATAGTGCCAGTAGTATAAATCATGTTTTCTCCAGGCAATAAAAAAACCCGCCGGAGCGGGGTTTGTTCAAAACTGAATGGGTTAGTGGCAGGTGGTGCTGGTGAACGTGTTGGCGCTCACCCATGACCAGTTAAAGGGATAACCGGCGCGGTACTGCGTCTGATTGTTTTGTTTACGGACTCCGTAGATCTGGACGCTGCTTTCCTGTCCGCCGACCAGGGCTGTTCCGGTGCATACGGGTTGCTGCTTCTCAATAACGCCAGCGCAACCGGAGAGCAATACCGCTACCGCCAGGCAAAGAATCATATTTTTCATAGTGGTTATATCCCAGGGCATTCATGAAACTACACAATAACAATATGAATCAATGGGATATAATTTATTTGGTAGATCATTTATTCAAAATTGATCGCTAAAAACGATCAATCATAATTGGCGCAGTTAATGGCCATAATCACGTTCCTCAGATTCGAATACGCGACGTTCTGAAGGTTGCCGCCGGGGGTTGTCTGCGGCCTGGCGAATATCCGCGTATTGCTTCCCTCAAGTTTTGCCATGCTCTTGTATATGGCCGAGTAGGGCTGCGGTTGACCGCCAGCCGATACAACCCCGGTAATTAGCCCCAGCATGGCAGGCATGCAGGCCCACTTCCCCGCCAGAGTTGTATTGATGTTGTATCCTGAGCTGGCATCCACCCCGGCGGTACCGAGGGTGACAACATCGCTCAGCGTGCGCGTTTCGTTTGTTAAAATCAGCGTCCCTGATGCATCCCACACAGCCAGCCCGTAGTCTGGCTTTGTCTGCGGGAAAATAGAGAAAAAATAAACGTACGCTGTGCCGGTTGCATTCGGTCTGAGAAAATCAATCGTGATGGTGTTCCCGCTTATCGTCTGAGTGATTTCGACCTCAACCGTGCAATGAACGAAGGCGACAACAGGCTGACCTGCGGGGAATGTGTGCGTCACTTTGGTATTAAACCCCGATGTTCCCTGAAGTGCCGCTGTCTTTCGTGCCTGTAGAGCGATTGGCGAGCTGTTCGCAGTCACCCATACTTCCCCGCTAGTCGTCGTCAGTAAAACGCCATACTCCGCCATTTATGCCCTCTCGATCTGGAAAATGAGATAAGCCGCTGCCGCAGGCTCAGTCCCTGCTGAGTAGTCGGTATCGCCTACTGCTGACACTGTTGCGGTTCCCCCCAAAATAGTGATCTTCCTCCGACTCGTTCCAAACTGATCACCGTTCATGCTCTGAAAATAGGTCAGCCTGCAACCCGGTGGAAGCGCTACGGTGTAAGAGCCTGTTTTCTGGTTCTGGGCCAGCTGGAGATAGCCACAAACGCTGACAGGCTTAACGCCATAGTTATTTACATTGCCTGAGGCGTCCCATGTCTGAACACCATATTCCGCCATCCAGTCCTCCTGAAAAAAAAGAGGCCCCGTAAGAGGCCTCCCGTTACCATGTTCCCGTGATTCTCCCGATCTGCACCCTCAACACATTGTTGGCATCCTTGACACTGATCGTTTGATTAGTCTGCTTCATGGCTCCCTCACCAGCTGTCGAACCGTAGTTCTCAAACGTACCTCCCTTATCCAGCCTCCATCCGACTGAGCCAGCGACATAGTTATTGGACTGGATGTAGTTGCCAATCTTGGCGTTGCCGATGGTGCCGTCCTGAATGAAGCTGGCCCTGATGAATGTCTGCCCGTTTTGAATAACGAAGGGCAAACTTACAGTTCCGCCAGCCTGAGACATCACCGCAAATCGGTCAGCCAGGAACAATACCTGCGACTGCATTCCGGATGGAGTGTTCTGAACACCAATACCCATGCCTGCAGCATACTGACGGCCGTTAGCATCAACAGCCACCTTAATGCTGTACATCGCATTCAGATTATTGTTGATGTCTGCTGATACCTGCGCATTCTGAACAATGGAGGCCTGCTGGCCATTAACGGTAACCTTCAGCGAATTGATCTGAGTAGCCGAAGCCTGTGTGAAATCAGCAAGCGTCTTTGACAGGTCAGTGACATTCGCGGTATTCCCACCGGTACTGGAGTCAAGGGTGCGCAACGACTCAGCAACAGCTTTACTGGCATCGGCCATTACATTATCGACCCGCTCAATACCGGCTTTGTTATCGCCATATTGCACGCTCAGAAGGTTACGCTGGTTAACCTGCGCGAGCGTGCTGGTGATCAGCGCGATAGCATTGTTCTGAATACCTCCGCTGGCCTTATCAGTTTGTGCACCCAGTTCTTCCAGACGTGATGCCATTGAGGAATCGAGGTCTGTAACAACCTGGCTAAGGTCAGTGATTGATGCAGTATTCTGAGCACCTACAGCAGCAGCTGAATCAGCTTTATCAGAGGCGCTCTGCGTGGCAGCAGTCAATTGGCTTACCGCAGAAGCGCGCGCTTCAGTTTCCGTCGCTAATGCCTGGCGAACATCAGTAATACCGGCTTCATTCTGCGCAGTTTTTGCCTCAAGACGGGTAACATCAGTAACTCGCGCCTCCGTCTCAGTGGCGATCACCTCCCGGAGCTGTTCGAATGTCGCAGAATTAGCCTCCTGCTGCGCAGTCTGCCTCACAACAACATCAGCAATTGCCAGAGCATTGCCGATAATTGCTTCGGCTGTCTGCTTATTCGACCCCACGGCAGCAGCCAGGCCATCAGCATTCGCCTTAATTGCATCAGACAGTTCCGTGAATTTAGCGCTACTATCGACCGCACTTTCAATCAAATCCTTAAATACGTCAGAGACTTTAATCTCCTCAAGGATTGCATCGGTAATGTCGGAAACATCGATGCTGGCCTGTCCTCGCACCCATTCTGTGAAACCTGATTCGTTGCCGCTGCGGTCCACCAGCTGCGCGCGGTACCAGAAAATTTGCCCAGCCTTAAGGCCCATCTGCTGATATTTGCGCTGCGGGTAAGGCACATCGGCCAGCAGCATCGCATCGTCTTCGGTACCGGTCAGACTGTACTGAATTTCCGTCTTCAGCGTGTCGTCGGTATTCGCCGGGAATCCCCAATTCAGCTCGATACCGAATACCACGTTTTCAGAAGCGATAAAGCCAACCGGCTTCGGTGGATTGCCCACTTTACCAGTAAGATTTACTTCTGGTGATGTCGCCCACACTGATGAAACGTCGCTGGCGTTCACCGCCCTGACGCGGACCAGATAGCGACCCGAGTAGATACCCTGCACTTCAAAGCCGAGAGAAGACGTTCGGGGCACACTAATCCAGTTGCCGCTGTCACGCCGCCATTCCGCCTCGTACGCAACTGCACCCTGAACAGCATCCCAGGCAACGCGCATGGTGGTAATCGCAATGTTCTGGTTAACCGTAGAGTAACTGTCTACGACAATATTTCCTGGGGGAGCCTGAACCCCCGGTGGAATGACACTGACTGGCCGCTCGTCCAGTCTTGCGCCGGTATCAACTGCGGAATAGATATCAGGGTTGTAAGTCGTCCCGGTGACCTCGAAAGTACCGTCGTTGTTGTCCCGCGCTCCCGTAACACGGAAAAGCGCTATAAACAGATCGTCAGAGTCCACACCCCAGTTACATTCAGCCTCCGGCGTTTCGCTGTAGGGTGTGGTGACAGTGACTGTGTTTCCGTTAACGGCCTGGACGGTTCTGGCCTGAGCTGTGCCTGACGGAAGATTCAAAAACAGCCTGTTACCGGCTTTCACATCAGCAGCGCGATCGAGGGTTATGTTGCGACCGTTAACCGCACTCACCCTGCCGCCGATAGTTCTTCCGGCCAGCTCGTTAGCAGTCACGCCGATCACCTCACCAACAGGGGGGACGTCCATGCCTGTGCTGAAGGTTACAACCTCGCCGATACCGTTGGTAAGCAGCGCCCAGCGCCCCCGCCGGTTTGCCTCTGACTGCCTGGTGCAGCCGATCGCAGTCATTTCGAGCTGACGATAATCGAAGCGCATGGCCAGATCGCTATCGTAAACAGGCTCAGGCGTATCTTTGTAGTGGTTGGCAGGGTCTGACCAGTTCACCAGCGCGGCAGTGTTTCGGGTGGTTTCGCTCGGGTCCGCAAAGGTAAATTTTCCTTCAACAACGCTGGCGTGGTTGTAGATGTGCCACACATCCTGGGGCATATCGGCCAGGACATACATCTTATTGTCGCCCCAGTACGTCATGCCGCGAAATATACCCGCCAGATCACGAAGTACGGTCCAGGCGTCATTACGGTCCTGGATATAAACGTTGCAACGAAAACGAGGCTCCGTCCCGCTGCCGCCCTTGCCGTCTGGTACCAGTTGATCGCAATACTGAGCGATGCGATAAAGTTCCCATTTGTCTATCTGAGTCGCATCGATTCTTTGACCCAGCCCGAAGCGCTCGTTCAGAATGATGTCGTAATAAATCCAGGCAGGGTTATCCGTCCACGCCCATTTAAATACGCCCTCCCATGTACCAGAATAAGTGCGGGTTTCGGGATCATAAGTATCAGGTACACGGATGATTCGCCCTTTCGGATTGCACACAACCTGAGGAATGCCATTAGGGAACTGCTTTGCGTCAAACTCTACATACAGCAGCGCTGTGTTAACGTAGCGAAGTTTGGCGTCAATAATTTCAGTAACGGCCACAACGCGCATGGTGTCGACGATATTCATGCTCGTGGAATCCGGCGTGATTCTGCGAACCCGCAACTGCCATCCAGTCGAGGCTTTCGGAAGATTGACGCGGTGGCTGCGCTCATAAAGCGACGTGGTTTTGTCATCAACAGCACCGTTAACCACCGTTTCATACGGCCCGCCATCGACCGACAGATCGATAGCATACTCGACGCGGGTGCCGACTTTATCACCGTTGTTTTTCTGGAGTAAAAGAGTTGGCCATCCCAGGCGAATTCGCAGCGCAGAGAGCTGCGTGTTGGATACCGCGCGCACGTACGGCACAGCCTGTTTCAGCTCGTATGAAACCTGAAGTTCGTTTTCAATGCCGGGGAAGCCCTGAATGTAGTCCTGGTCCTGAGTACCGGAACGGAACTCATATTTCACATTATTGAAGTTATAACTTCCGTCGGCGTTCTGAAGAGGCGTATAGGAAGATGAGTCACCAAGAAAAATATTTTTACCATCAAGCCCGCCGGCGAACTCCCCCTCCCCAAGAGCAATCAGCACCTTTGCCCTTGCAATTGACTGAATGCTGTCTGGTGCCTCAACAGGCGTTCGGGTCTGATTGCTGCCACCTTTGCCGCGGCCTTTGATGATTGTCGTCGTCATATCGCGTCCATAAAAAAAGCCACCGTCAGGTGGCATGCAGTACGTGGTTTGGTTTATTGCTGATCTTCTGCATAAATCCCGGCGGAGATAATCGCGCCGCCAATTTCCCGTTGCCCATAAAGCAGGGGGACGGGATTGCCAGATGCCGTCGTGTTAACGGGACCACCAAACGCATAGGAGGGTTTGTTATCAGGTTCCTGACGCATTCGCAGACCTGAAACCTGAGGAGAGAGCATCTGCACTACACCACCAACGGCCATAGAGCCAGCTGCGGCATATAGTGCCATTTGTGTGCTTGCTGCCCATCCTATTGGGTTCCACCAGGTAAAGGCCGCAATTGCGGCGGCAGTAACAATTTGAAAGAGCCCCGCCCTTTTACTACCGCGTATGACAGGGATAATACGGAGCTCATCACCAGGCCCAAGAAGATCAAACTCTTCCTTGCCTATGTTTATTTGGTTTCGGAAGATGACAAAGTCCAGCCCTTTCGCTCTGGTCTCGCGCAGGTAGGAATTAAATCCATCAATGGTGTTAGAAAGCGCCCTGAAAACTTCGCTGGCGGACGTTAGTGCACGGCGATGTGTCCTGCCAAATCGCTGAGCCATTGAGCCGCTGAGTTTGATAACGGTTTTTCTTTCCATTACATCAAATCCTTATAACGCAGAATTTTGATGGTACGGTCACGGTAATAGCCACCGTAGGGAATACGCTGGCTTAGCTGGCCATACATGTGATGCAGTAGCATGTTGCCATCAAGCAAAATCCCGGCATGGTTCGGGACGGTGGACTGAACCTGCATGATAACCATGTCACCTGGCTGAGCGGGACCGTCGTACTCACGGAAACCGCATTCCTGCCAGTTATCCATATAGAGGTTTTCACCCTGCTCCCACCAGTGGCGATCTACGCTGTAGTTGGGCAGTTCTATGCCGTGCTCGATGCGGAAATAGTCCATGATGAGAGACCAGCAGTCTGCATACCCGAGTACAAACTGGCGCCCTGTGAGGGGACGGTCTCCGCGAGGCATGACGGTGCGAATGTCGCCCTCCGGCCACGATGCAATAATCCAGGGCAGTTCCGTGGCATCACACATCAGCATGTCGAGCTCGCTCGGCTGAGTTGTTGCCCCGTCGCCGGGATGGCTGTGGACGATCGCCACCACAGTGCCCTGCTCTTCGGCTGCCGAATAATCCTCAGGATTAATTTCAAATTGCTCAGTCGGCGACTCAGCATTATTTTTGCAGGGGATGTATTTCTCCACCCGCCCCTTCTGAATAACCATGCCACAGCACTCCTCGGGGAAGGATGCGGCGGCATGCGCCAGAATGGCGCTAACTGTTTTGTCGCGCATGATTATCCTCTCAGAAGTGAAGCGCCGGGGAACCCGCCATAATCCAGCTGTTCATTCTCTCCGAAGCGAGGTTTACAGCCCGTTGACAGCAATCCGGAGCAAACATCCTGTGAAGGATCATCAACCCGATTGCCGTCTTTATCGAACCAGCCGTTTTGCCCGGCGTAGGTGCAGCCGTTCCCGGTTTTGTACCAGCCCCGCATGCACCACGTGCACATTGGCTGAATTTGCCGGGTAGGAATGAGTTGCCCGCGCAGATCGGCTGGACTGGAAAGCTCAAACTCTACGGTTTCATCGTCTGATCCTGATTTACGGTCGATGTAATAAACCTGTTTGCGCTCCTCGTTGGGGTTCGCAGTCGGGTTCCCATCAGGGAAGTTTCTGGCGTCCAGATAGTGTGCGAAAGTGTCATGGATGATCACCTTAGCTTTAGCCATCCCCTGAAATCTTCGGCACAGCGCGCCAATCGTACCGCTGATGTTTGCAACAGTGAGTGACGGCCGTGAGCTCTGGCCGTCACTGCTGACAGATATGCCGGTCAGTTCATACGGCCACGCGCCATACTCCTGCCCCTGCCACCACACCGACTTCGGCTCAAGTTTTGACTCGTCGCCGCCTGCGGCGATGATTTCCGCCTCGGTATGCGGGATTGTCTCGTTGTGAAAGCGAAGAATACCCGCACCGAACGCTGAGCCGTCCACCTCGATCAGGCGGACGCGCTTACCCGGTTCCAGTTTCTGGACATCAGATGAAATACTCATGGATGGTATGCCTGTATGAATGTGCTGCTGAGGGTGTATTTTTTGTTGCCGTGGGTAGATATCTGGAAGGATTCCGCGCGCCATAAACCTGAAGGCTCAAGCGGTGGCTTCCAGATAAATGACTTCCACCCTGCATGTCTGTTCAGAAAGTTTTTAATGGCCTGAATGTAAGCCTCGTCGCCGGTAAAGCTCACGCTCCACTGAGGTGTTACCGGGTTGATGCCGTCCCCGGCCACCTGTGTATAGCCATCGCCAAACTGCGCCTTTCGGGTACGAAAACTTGTATCAACCTGAGAGGCAACCTTTGGGCACCAGCTGAAGGTTTCGACTGCCATGGTTAAACTCCCTTGATTAATCGCCACAGAGGCGAGCCCGGCATGCTGGCCTGTTCGTTAATGACACCAGTGATGGCATCCTTAAGCTGCCTGCCTGCTGCTCCGGCAGTACCCTGACTGGACGCCTGTGGAGATCCGCCCTGAATATTGATATCGCCGAAGTTAACTGAAGGCACGCCACCAGAGACCTGCGGAGTACCAACTGCCCGAACACCCAGCGAACCATCAGCGGCGCGCGTAAGCGGCATAATGGCTTCCGGACCAGCCTCGGCAAAAACCCCTGCGCCTTTGGCAAAAGCAAACAGCTGAGGCGTCTGAAAAACGCCATTGCTGTAAGCGCTCAGGGACGGAGAGTCGTAAACATTACCCTTCGCATTAAATGTGAAGTTCGCGCCAGCATTCTGAATAGCGGTACCGCTGCTGGCGGTTGCGGCTGACGAGGCACCAAAACTGAACAGTGATCCAATTGAGCTGACGCCATTAGCAACAGCCATGTTCACCAGAACGTTCTGGATAATCTTCAGTACGCTCACGCCCCAGTCCTTCCAGCTGTCAACGTTGCCATTGAGCATGTCGGTGATCGTGGTGACCGCGCCACCCATGGCCTGCTTCATGCCGTCAGCGGCCATGGAAGAATAATCAGTGGCTTCGTCCACCCAGTTCGCATAACCCTCAGACAGTCCCGTCATCCAGTCGTCACGCTGAGCATCAGAAGCTGCGTAATATCCCTCCTGGTCGCGCAGGCGCTCTTCGAGGTAGCGCTTATTAAGTGCCAGCCCCTGCTGATAGAACGTCTCGTCGATTTCACCAGCCTGACGCTGGCGGAGAAGATCGGTATTCTTCTGCTCAAACTCCTTACGCAGATTGAACTGCTCCTGAAGTCTTTCACGGAACCTGGTTCCCTGCCCATAGCCCAGCAGTTGCGCTTCATTGGCTGCGCGGGCGCTGACGTTACTGTCAGCAAGGTTGGCTTCGTAATTTCGCAGTTGCTCACGCAATTTAACCTGGTCAATGAGCGCAGCATTCTGCAATACCGTCTTTTTCTGGGCTTCTGTCAGAGAAGCAAGCTCGCCCTGGCTGACCTGGTATTTAACCTTCGCCAGTTCAGTATTCTGGCCTTGCAGGGCAATCTGCTCTTTTTGCTGCTTGATAAGGCGCTTATACACATCCTCGGTTTTCTCGCCTTCGGTTTTACCACCCTTCGCCTTAGGTTTGTTGGCCTCATTATTCCGCCATTCAGCAAGACCGTTATTAATCAACTCCTGACGGCCTGTCTGGAATTGCGGATCACTGGTTAACCCCAGGTCATCGGCTGCATAACTCAGACGCAGGCGCTCTTTGGCCTCACCCTTCAGGCGTGACAATTCCAGATCCCGGCGACTCTTTTCGAGAGCATCAGTTTGCTTTTTGTCGAGGTCGGCCTGAGGGAGTCTGAGCGGGACGTTAGCCAGTCCCTGACGTGCCATTAGGAGTTTATTACCGAGACCAAGTAACCGGTTAAATTCGTCATGCTGGCCATTCATCAATAGGAGAGATTGATAAGCCCGGTTCTGATTGGCGGCCTCCTCCCGAATCAATGTCACCCGCCGATGTTCAAGCCCTTCAAGAACCTGTTGAATAGAAGCAGATTTTTCCTGCATCTGAGCAAGTCTTTCTTGCTCAACAGATAACTGCTCTGTAGCCGTAGCCAGCCCACGAGTTACAGTGTCCAAAGATGTCAGGTGGTTAATCATGAAACCACCGCTGGTCGTTGGGCCGGGGTTGCTGATCACTGACTGATAACCAGCTATCTGTTCTTTCAGGCTTTCAATCTTGCTTTTTTGTTCATCGATCAGCCTATTCTGCTCATTCAATGCTGCGCGCGTTTTCTCGGCATTGTCTGAAGCTTCAGGTAGAGACATTGCCCTCGACTTTTTACTGACTTCATCTATTGTGCTGGCGTATTCCAGAGCAGAGCGACGGGCCTGCTCCTGATTTTGATACACCGCATACCATGCGCCAGCACCCAACATTACCAAACCAGGAATTCCGCCGATGAGACCAAGGGCACCACTCATGAGCCGAGTGCCGACGGATGTCACGCTATTGAGATTGCTTTGAGCCGAAACACGGTTTGCAAGGTTCCGGTTTAAGGAAGCCTGGGTCGCGGACAGACGCCTTTCTGCAGCAGCTTGAGCGTCAGAATTTTTTGCAGCCACCAGCCCTGCCTGTGCACGCTCAAGTGCAGTTCTGGCCCTGACTTTCTCTGTAGCAGAACCGCTGGCTAGAGCGGTAGTCAGCCTGGCCTGGGCTGCAGTGACTTTTGCTTCTGCCGCAGCAATTTTCTCTTGCTGCGCAGCCTGAACATCTGCGCTACGCGATCTCTGTACAGCTTGCTGAGCCCTATAAACCTCCGCCCTTGAGGCGGCAACGGCAGACTGTGCAGCCTTATCCTGTGCAACGGCAAGAGCAACCTCTGACTTAGCCGCAGAAATTAGCGCGCCGGTTGCGCTCGTGGCGCTTGTTACTACTCCACTGAGATACCTTGCCAGCCCAACGCCAACAAGTGCACCCGCCACTGTTGTGATCGTGGACATATTGTCTGCAACATCACTTAGTGCGCCACTTACTGCCGAAGAGGTAAATGAATCAAGCGTTTGGGCAACTCCGTCTAGGCCACCAGATAGCGCATCGGTAGCACCTGTAGCCTGGTTGACACCTCCAACCCATGCCATGAACGAGTTTGTGACTTTTTGCAGGGATCCGGAAACTGTTTGCGGCATGCTGGCAAACTCACCCTGTAATGAGCCCAACTGGCTCATTAATGCAGGAACAACCTTATCAATCGTAAGTTGCCCCTGGTCAGCCATGCTCTTCAGGTCTTTGCGGGCCACGCCCATTCCGGCGGCAAGTGCGCGGATAACACGATCACCTGCTTCGTTAACGGCGTTGAATTCTTCACCGCGAAGAACGCCCTGCGCCAGAGCCTGGCTGAATTGAGTGATAACAGAACTCGCTTCCTGAGTATTAGCCCCCGAAAGTTTAAGGCCGGTAGAAACAGCTTCGGTAATTTTCAGAACTTCGTCAGAGCTATACCCAAACTCACGCATTGAAGCAGCTGCGCGTGAAAAAAGGTTTGCGTTGTCTGAAAACGCGGTGCCAGTTCTTTGGCTGATTTCCATTAACTGGCGCTGAGAGGCAGCAAAATCATCAGCTGAAGATGATGCCTGCTTAAGACGGGCGTTTACTGAATTCCACTCATCAGCAATCTGCACGAGCTTACCAGTCGCAAAAGCGGCCGTAGCAGCAGCAGCGGCTCTTCCTGCCGATGCAAACCCAGCGGTCAGATCAGATAACGCCCTTTCGCTCTCTCGGGCGGCAGCGGCAGCCTGCCGACCGCCATTTTGCATGGTTCGGTAATAATCCTGCCCCATGCGTGAGGCGCGGGAAATTTCCGACTGGAATGACTGCGAGTTAGCGGAAATTTTGATTATTAACTCACGTAATGTTGCCATCAATTTTCTCCAGGCGAAAAAAAAAGCCCATCAACGGGCTTTTTGTTGTGATATAAACCTCATGGCTTGTCTAAAAATTCTCTCAGAGCTTCCGATTTATTGCATGAATCTTTATTAATCGTCATCCCTGCCTCTTTTTGCTTTTGACAGAAATAGTAGTAATCATCGTTTGTTTTTATATAGCCCATGAATTTAAAAAAAGCCTTTTTACACAATTCAGGATTTGCATGATCAGAGCAAATCGTAGACGTATAGCTTTGCAACTCATTTGGTTCTAATGGAGCCAGTGTTTGAGTTGCATTTGAAACACAACTGAAACCAAAAAATAATACAAATAAGACTAGTTTTTTCATTGCCTTCACCAAATCATTAAAAAAAATAATCCTATTATTTTGTAGTTCATTTGTCACTGAGTTGCAGCTGTAAGTGCAGCCTCAAGTCCTGCAAACGGGTCCTTCGGTTCTGATTGCTCATCACCACCCCAGCGCAGGATCGCATCGTCCAGCGGTACTTTTGCCCCCTGCGAGCCGTAGATGGCAGAGACGAGCTGGGCGGCCTGAATGTCACCACGAATATCGCCAACCGGACTTTGCCTGTCGTACTCAATCCACATCAGAAGCTCGCTTGCCGTCATATTCTGCCGAAGCTCTGAGAGCGTGCGCCCCATCCGGAGCGCAAGCGACATCAGAAACTTTACGCCGGGGGTTGAGACTTTTCCCGCGCTTCGTCCGCGTTGTTGATCAGGTC
>OLJR01000144.1_pt1 | contig 19432 bp, 12 predicted proteins | sample 1601541 | NCBI WGS metagenome assembly OLJR01 (sample SAMN04436879, study PRJEB24849) | human gut metagenome | biome: human gut; feature: NICU; material: stool | host: Homo sapiens | place: USA: Saint Louis, MO | collected 2012-01-23
CATGCTGACAAGCATGACGACAATCAGTAACTGGTAAAGGTATTTATCATTACTGGGTTAAATATTGCAATTACTCATATGTTAAGGATTAACAAGTGAAAAAAGTTTTACTCGCTACTGCGCTTTCTCTGTGTGTGACTTCAGCATTTGCTGCAGACCCTTCAGCTGTACTGAAGGTTAAAGGTACGCTGACGAATGCAGCATGTACGCCAGTATTAAGCAACGGCGGTACTGTTGACTACGGTACAATTAATTTGGGCAGTCTGAACGCTTCTGCTGTCAACCAGTTGGGACAGAAGAATATCGATCTGACCATTAACTGCACCGCAGCAACAAAAGTGTCCTGGAATATGGTTGACGATCGCGCTGATACTAACGCGGGTCTGACCGTAGAAAACGGTATGTTTGGTGGTGGTATTATTAAAGGCGCTAGCCAAACTTACGGTGTGGGCAAAACCGCGGGTGGCGTTAACATTGGCTCTTACGCTCTGCTAAATAGATGCGCGGAATAGTAGATCACTGAAAGGGAACTCAGCCCGGATTGTGCGATCTGATCAATCGCCAAACCAACCAAAACCACCAACCGGACTGAGCGATGCCGATCATAGCACCAATACCCCGTGGCGAACGACGCCTGATGCAGAAAGCTATTCATAAAACGCGCGATAAAAATCATGCCCGCAGACTCACGGCCATGCTGATGCTTCATCGGGGTGAACGGGTCAGCGATGTTGCCAGAACTCTCTGTTGTGCTCGTTCATCCGTTGGTCGCTGGATTAACTGGTTTACGCACTCAGGTATTGAAGGCCTGAAATCCTTACCCGCAGGGCGCTCCCGACGCTGGCCTTTTGAACATATCTGCACCCTGTTACGTGAGCTGATAAAGCATTCTCCCGGCGATTTTGGTTATCAACGTTCACGCTGGAGCACCGAATTACTGGCATTAAAAATCAATGAGATAACCGGTTGCCAGTTACATGCAGGAACCGTTCGCCGCTGGTTGCCATCTGCGGGGCTTGTATGGCGCAGGGCCGCGCCAACTCTGCGTATCCGTGACCCACATAAAGATGAAAAGATGGCGGTAATCCACAAAGCGCTGGATGAATGCAGCGCAGAGCATCCGGTATTTTATGAAGATGAAGTGGATATCCACCTTAATCCTAAAATCGGTGCGGACTGGCAGTTGCGCGGACAGCAGAAACGGGTAGTGACGCCGGGGCAGAACGAAAAATACTATCTGGCCGGCGCACTGCACAGTGGCACGGGTAAAGTCAGCTACGTGGGCGGCAACAGCAAAAGTTCAGCGCTGTTTATCGCTCTGCTGAAGCACCTGAAAGCCACTTACCGGCGGGCGAAAACAATCACGCTGATCGTTGATAACTACATTATCCATAAAAGCCGCGAAACACAGCGCTGGTTGAAAGCAAATCCCAAGTTCAGGGTAATTTACCAGCCGGTTTACTCGCCGTGGGTGAATCATGTGGAACGGCTATGGCAGGCACTTCATGACACGATAACCCGTAATCATCAGTGCCGCTCAATGTGGCAGTTACTGAAAAAGGTCCGCCATTTTATGGAAACCGCCAGCCCATTCCCCGGAGGAAAACATGGTCAGGCAAAAGTGTAGCGGTATTAGGCGCAGCTATTTAGTTAAAGTAGACAGCGTAACGGCTGATGGTGCTGCGGTAGATCCAATCTATCAGCAGAACGCGACGGGTACCTGGACCAAATCCACCAACGGTTCTTCTCAGGGCAGCCATATTCGTGACTTCACCGTTGCGTCTGCAGGTTCTCTGGATCCGCTGGCCTTCCAGACCGCGACCTTCCCGCTGGCAACTTCACTGGCTCTTCAGGACACCACAACTCTGGCGATTACGGACGATACTCAGCTTGACGGTCAGTTGACCATCAGCCTGCGTTATCTGTAAGACTTTATTGAGTAAAAGTAATTTTAAAATAATCCAGAGAGTGAATGTTCTGCATTTACTCTCTTTTTAACAGCACGATAAACATGGAATGTTCTGTTGGGCTATCAAGGAGATAATATTATGCAATGCATAAGGTCGAATATATTTAAAACACTTTTTACTGTCGCTTTATTTTCCGCCAATTTTGCGGTGCATGCAGAAGGTATGGTGCCAGAAACCAGCCTGCTAATTATTGATGAAGCCACACACAGCGGTACCATTAACGTAAAAAATACGGATTCACACCCATCCTTATTATATACGAACGTTGTAGACCTGCCGGACGACCAGGGGCTTAAGTTGATCGTCACGCAGCCTGTGGTCCGCCTTGAGCCGGGCCAAACGCAGCAGCTTCGTTTTATTTTGCAAAGCAAGCAGCCGCTGGATGTTGAGCATTTAAAACGCGTCACATTTGACGGTATTCCACCAAAAAATGACGATAAAAAAATTAAAATTGGCATTAATATTCGCCAGGATATTCCAGTGCTAATACGCCCGGCTACGCTGGGGGTCGTGACGGATGCGTGGAAATACCTCAAATGGTCTACGGTCGGATCTTCTGTAAAAGTAACCAACCCAAGTAAGTACGTTGTTCGTCTGGCACAAAAAGTCGTATTACAACCTTCAGGCGCAAACGCCACGCTTTCCAAAACTTACCTTCTGCCAGGTGAGACGATGACGGCTGCGTTGAACAAAACGAGCAGCGGTGATAGCCACGTTAAATTTTTCCCGGCCAGCCGTTATGGCATTGAAGTGCCGAGTTTTACCTCAGAATTAAATAAATAATATAGGGATCAAACGGTGAATAAAAAAAGCCGTATTGCACTTTGTGTCCGCGCAGTTCTCTGCGGCACCTTGCCTCTGATGATGTTTGACTCCGCCTCCGTACTCGCAAGGGAAGTGACGTTTGATACGGGGGTAATGAAAACGCTGGGGTTATCGAGCGACTTGAACCATTATTTCGCTGAAGCACCGCGTTTTCTGCCCGGAACCCATTCCGTGAACGTTAAAGTGAATGGTGAAGATCGCGGAATGGCCGCCGTCCGTTTCAATAAGGACGGCGTGCTGTGTTTTGATAACGATCTGCTTGATTTCGCAGGCCTCATGCCAGTCCCCCTGAAGGCAGGCGAGGCGTGCCACAACATCCGCGACGACTACCCGAAAGCGGTAATCAACGCGTTGCCAAACCAGGAAGCCGTTGAGTTGTATCTGCCGCCTGAAGCGGTAAACAGCCTGTCGTCGGATATCCGAAACTTCCAGCACGGCGGTGCCGCCGGGATGCTCAACTATTCGCTTTTCAGCACCCGTAACGAATATGGCGGTAGCGACAAAACCCGCTATTCGCAGGCCAATCTGGAAGCGGGTTTTAACGCATTTGACTGGTCGCTTCGCAGTAATTACATCCTGACGGATGACAATGGCAAGAAAAATGCCGACAGCATTTACACCTACGCAGAGCATGTTTTTGTCCCGCAGAAGTTAACCATGCAGGTCGGTGAAATTAATGCCATGTCTAATGTGCTGAGCGGCATACCCATTACCGGTATCCAGCTTATGCCGACTAGTGGGCTGACAAAAGACGGCAGCGGCGTCAGCGTGTCAGGCATTGCCCGTTCCTCCCAGGCTCGCGTGGAGATTCGCCAGAACAATCAGCTGATCTTCAGTACGCTCGTGCCCGCGGGACCATTTACGCTGGATGACGTGCCGGTTGCGCGTAACAACGTCGATTTAGACGTTTCCGTCGTAGAGTCGGACGGCTCCACGAATCACTTTATTGTTCCTGCTGCCGCAGTGAAGCAGCGAAATCTTTCTCGCCCGCAGGGGCTTACCGTGTCTGCCGGTCAGGTACGCAGCATCGATAGCGACTACAGCGATCCGCTGGTGATGAACGTTTCCGACGGCTGGCGCATTTTCCCGTGGATGAACCTTCTGGCCTCCGGTACTGCCGCTCAAGATTACCAGGCAGCTGGCGGTCGTACCGATTTTCTTATCAGCGATCTTTGGTCTGTTTCCACGACGGTTGCGGCAAGCAAAGAGTCGTTTGGTGACAGCAACAGTGGACTTAAAACCGAGCTAGGAAGCGATCTTACGCTTTCCTCCCATGTATCGCTTTCCACCAGCGCGACGCACTACAGCGGCGGCTACCGTGAGATGGCAGAAGCGATGGACGATGACTATCAGGGGTACGATAACGCCTACTCCGGCAGCATACGTTTCTCATCCGGTCTGGCAGGCGTTTTCTCAGCAGGCTTCAACTATAACCAGAGCAGCGGGAACTCTGAGGATTCCCGCTATCTGCTTCTGTCGTGGGGTAAGACATTTAAATATGCCAGCGTTACCGCCAACTGGCAAAGCGCTGTGGGCAACGTCGATGACGACCAGGATGATGAAATGCTGTACATCAACGTCAGCATTCCGCTGAGTCCAGGGCAGTCTGTGAGCACTTACATGCGCAAGCAGGGCGACAATACCACTTACGGTGTGGCCAACAGCGGTTCGCTGGGCGAAAACACACACTACTATATCGCCGCCGATCGTGACCAGTCGTCCAGCGATAATAGCTTCAACGGTAACCTTAACACCAACCTGCATTACACCCAGCTGAGCGTGGGTGGTGGCAGCAACGGTGATCACCAGCGTAACTATAACGCCACCCTGGCGGGCGGCATCGCTATGCACAAAAATGGCGTGACGTTCTCGCCGTATGCGATTCGCGATACCTTTGCGATTGCCAGACTGAGCGAGAAGAAAAGCGGGGTAGAAATCGCTACGCCACAGGGTACGGTCTGGACCGATGCCTGGGGACAGGCGGTTGTACCTTCGCTAAACGAGTGGCGCAATTCGCGTATAGAAGTGGATGCCAACAAGCTGCCGCAGAATATGACGCTGGCAAACGGCACCCGATATATCGCCGCAGGTCACGCTTCAGTCAGCGAGCTTGACTTCAAGGTGCTGAACAGCCGACGTGTGATGCTGCGTATGAAGCAAACCGATGGTCAGCCGCTGAGAAAAGGGCTGGCAATCGTGGATGAGAAGGGCAACTACATTGTGACGGTCGTTGATGATGGTCATGTCTTTATCAACGATGCGGATCAGTTACCGGCGCTGTACGCCATGGACGCCAACAACAATCGTTTGTGCAAACTCGATTTCGCTCTTCCTGAGAAACGCAATGAAGACGCCTTCTATGAAGAAGTAAACGGAGTATGCCGATGAATTATCAACAAACAGTAGGATTAACAGCGCTGGGGATACTTTTCTTCGTGGCGACTGCAAATGCGGAAGATTGCCAAATATCGCTTTCGCAGCCGGTGGTGGATTACCATGAAATGCGTCGAGATAATATCGATAAAACCCAGCAGAACTGGCACAAAATGGCGGACCGTACCCTCAACGTTAATGTTTACTGCCCGCAGCCGCAGCAAATGGCGGTGTTGTTACAGGGGACGGCAGGCGATAAAGGGCGCTTCACATTCGGCCAGTCTGGCGGGATGGCGGTTAAAATCGATGATATGACCATCGACGGTAAAAATTACACCGTCGGCAAAACGGTCGATCAGCTCGGTTTTACTCCGCAAAGCGGCACGCCTTCGCCGTTTTATGTGCGTAATAATGAAGCGGTTATTGCGGTTGATAATAATCAGGTGCCTTCAGGCCAGCAGATGAATTTCCGGGTCACGCTATCACCTGTGCTGGATGACAATGCGTTTAGCCGCATCACCGATCAAACCGTACTGGAAAGTGACTTAACCTGGACTCTGCTGACGAGGTAGCATTTCGGGGAGTAAAAAATAGCTCTTCATTATTTCTATCGCCAATGAAATGCCTGTTTTTTTCTTGCAGCTGACTCAAGCATTGATAGGCTGGCAACCTTCATGCTGAAATATCTGAAATTTTTTTTGATTACGCTGTAGGTAACAAAGGGAATAAACCGGAAGGTTTATTCCCTTTTATTTTACACTTCCAGGTAGTTCAGTATCCCGTCAGCCGCTTTGCGCCCTTCGGCAATCGCCGTCACCACCAGGTCGGAACCGCGAACGATATCGCCACCGGCGAAGATTTTCGGGTTGCTGGTCTGGAAGGCATTATCGCTGCCTTCTGGCGCAATAATACGGCCCTGCGAGTCCAGCTCAACGCTGTGCTTCGCCAGCCATTCCATGCTGTGAGGGCGGAAACCGAACGCCATCACCACGGCGTCGGCCGGGATCACGTGTTCAGAACCGGCCACGATCTCGGCGCGACGACGGCCTTTTGCATCCGGTGCGCCCATCTCAGTGCGCGCCATCTTCACGCCGCTCACTTTACCGTTGGCATTCACTTCAATACCCAGAGGCTGGATGTTGAACTGGAATTCTACGCCCTCTTCACGTGCGTTTTTCACTTCACGCTTAGAGCCCGGCATGTTCTCTTCGTCACGACGGTAGGCGCAGATCACGTGTGCCGCATTCTGACGAATGGAGGTTCGCACGCAGTCCATCGCGGTATCACCGCCGCCCAGCACCACCACGCGTTTGCCTTCCATGCTGACGAACGGCTCATCAGCGGTTTCGCCGTAACCCATAATCTGCTTGGTGTTGGCAATCAGGAACGGCAGTGCGTCATAAACGCCCGGCGCGTCTTCGTTTTCCAGACCACCACGCATGGACTGATAGGTACCCACGCCCAGGAACACGGCGTCGTAATCCTTCAGCAGATCGTCGAGCTGTACGTCGCGGCCCACTTCTGTGTTCAGTTTGAACTCAATGCCCATGCCGGTGAAGATTTCACGGCGACGGGTCATGACCTCTTTTTCCAGCTTAAAGGCCGGGATACCAAAGGTCAGCAGGCCACCAATCTCCGGATGGCGGTCAAAGACCACCGCCTTCACGCCGTTGCGGGTCAGCACGTCCGCACAGGCCAGGCCCGCCGGGCCCGCGCCGATGATCGCCACGCGCTTTTCGGTTTGCTTCACGCCGGTCATGTCCGGACGCCAGCCCATCTCGAACGCTTTATCGTTGATATAGCGCTCGATGTTGCCGATGGTCACCGCGCCAAACTCGTCGTTCAGCGTACAGGAACCTTCGCACAGACGATCCTGAGGGCACACTCGGCCGCACACTTCCGGCAGGGTGTTGGTCTGGTGAGACAGCTCGGCGGCTTCAAAAATACGCCCTTCGTTGGCCAGCTTCAGCCAGTTCGGGATGTAGTTGTGTACCGGACATTTCCATTCGCAGTAAGGGTTACCGCAGGACAGGCAGCGGTCCGCCTGTGCTTTGGCCTGGCCTTCTGAAAACGGCTCGTAGATTTCAACAAATTCAATTTTGCGGATCTTCAGCGGTTTCTTTGGCGGATCAACACGCTGCAGGTCGATAAACTGGTATACGTTCTGGCTCATCTGAATTCCTTACTGCGCCTGCACGCGCAGCTCTGCTGCGCTACGACTACGGTGACCCAACAGTGCTTTAACATCGCTGGACTTCGGCTTAACCAGCGCGAATTTCGCAGAGAACGCCGGCCAGTTAGCCAGGATCTCTTCGCCGCGCGAAGAACCGGTATGCTGCACGTGTTCGGTAATCAAACCGCGCAGGTGTTCTTCGTGAATGGCCAGCGTGTCAACGTCCAGCACTTCTACCAGTTCAGGGTTCACGCGTTTACGGAACTCACCGTCTTCATCCAGGACGTAGGCAAAACCGCCCGTCATGCCTGCGCCGAAGTTCACGCCGGTTTTACCCAGAACGCAAACAATCCCGCCCGTCATGTATTCACAACCGTTATCGCCAATGCCTTCCACCACGGTGATAGCACCGGAGTTACGCACCGCAAAACGCTCGCCCGCACGGCCCGCGGCAAACAGACGACCGCCGGTTGCGCCGTACAGGCAGGTGTTACCGATAATGCTGGCTTCATGGCTGCGGAAGGCTGAGCCGACCGGAGGACGTACCGCCAGAAGACCGCCCGCCATGCCTTTACCGACGTAGTCGTTGGCATCGCCGGTCAGGTACAGCTCAACGCCGCCTGCGTTCCACACGCCGAAGCTCTGACCCGCAGTACCGCTGAAGTGTGCGGTAATCGGATCGGCTGCCAGCCCCTGGTCACCGTGCGTCTGTGCAATGTAGCCGGAGAGGGAGGCACCCACGGAACGGTCGGTGTTGCGGATATCAAACCAGAACGTTTTGCTCTGCTTGTCGTCCACATACGGTTTCGCCTGCTGCAGCAGCTGCGCGTTCAGCACGCCGTTGTCGAACGGCGGGTTGTTCTCGGTGCAGTAGACCGCTTTGCCAGGATGCGGCTGCGCGGTTTCCAGCAGCTTAGACAGCTCCAGCTTCTGCTGCTTGGCGGTGAAGCCTTCCAGCTCTTTCAGCAGGTCGGTACGGCCAATCAGGTCTACCAGGCGCTTCACGCCCAGCTGCGCCATCAGCTCGCGGGTTTCACGAGCGATGAAGTCAAAGTAGTTGGTCACTTTGAACGGCAGACCGTGATAGTGATTCTTACGCAGCTTCTCGTCCTGGGTCGCAACACCGGTTGCGCAGTTGTTCAGGTGGCAAATACGCAGGTATTTACAGCCGAGCGCAACCATTGGGCCGGTACCGAAGCCGAAGCTTTCCGCACCCAGAATCGCCGCCTTGATGATGTCGAGGCCGGTTTTCAGGCCACCGTCCACCTGCAGACGGATCTTGTGACGCAGACCGTTAGCCACCAGCGCCTGCTGGGTTTCCACCAGACCGAGTTCCCACGGACAGCCCGCATATTTTACGGAGGAGAGCGGGCTTGCGCCGGTACCGCCGTCATAACCGGCGATGGTGATAAGGTCCGCATAGGCCTTCGCCACGCCGGTGGCAATGGTGCCGACGCCCGGTTCGGAAACCAGCTTCACGGAGATCATCGCTTTCGGGTTGACCTGCTTCAGGTCGAAAATCAGCTGCGCCAGATCCTCGATAGAGTAAATATCGTGGTGCGGCGGCGGGGAGATCAGCGTCACGCCCGGTACCGAGTAGCGCAGTTTGGCGATGTACGGGGTAACTTTATCACCCGGCAGCTGACCGCCTTCGCCCGGTTTCGCACCCTGAGCGACTTTAATCTGAATCACGTCGGCGTTGACCAGGTACGCTGGCGTCACGCCAAAGCGGCCGGATGCCACCTGCTTGATACGGGACACCTTGTTGGTGCCGTAACGGGCAGGATCTTCACCGCCTTCGCCGGAGTTAGAGTTGCCACCGATGCTGTTCATGGCTTCCGCCAGCGCCTCGTGGGCTTCCGGGCTCAGCGCGCCGATGGACATCGCCGCGGTATCGAAGCGTTTGAACAGTTCGGATGCCGGTTCGACTTCGTCAATGCTGACCGCTTCATCACCCGGATTCAGGGCAATGAGGTCGCGCAGCGTCGCCGCCGGACGGTTGTTCACCAGCTCAGCGTACTGCTGATAATCACGGTATTCGCCGCTCTGAACCGCCTGCTGCAGCGTGCGCACCACGTCAGGGTTGTAGGCATGATACTCGCCGCCGTGAACGTATTTCAGCAGACCGCCCTGATCCAGCGGCTTACGTGCCAGCCAGGCGCGCTTGGACAGGTTCACCAGATCCTGCTGGAAGTCAGCAAAACCGGCGCCGCCGATGCGGCTGACCACGCCCTGGAAGCAAAGGTTGGCGACCTCATCGTGCAGGCCGACCGCTTCAAACAGCTTCGAGCAGCGGTAGGAGGCAATGGTCGAGATGCCCATTTTGGACATGATCTTGTACAGACCTTTGTTGATGCCGTTACGGTAGTTCAGCATCACCGCGCGGTAATCTTTGTCGATCGCGCGAGTATCCACCAGACGGGCCAGCGTTTCATAGGCCAGGTACGGGTAGATCGCCGTCGCGCCAAAGCCTAACAGCACGGCAAAGTGGTGCGGGTCGCGCGCGCTGGCGGTTTCAACAATGATGTTGGCGTCGCAGCGCAGGCTCTTATCCACCAGACGCGTCTGGATAGCGCCCACCGCCATTGGTGCAGGCACCGGCAGACGGTTTTTCGCGATGTTGCGGTCGGACAATACCAGCAGCACGGTACCGTTACGCACCATCTGTTCGGCTTTGTCGCACAGCGCATTCACCGTCTCTTCGAGGCTCGCGTCGTTCACGTCGAAGGTAATATCGAGCGTGTCGGCGCGGTAGTGCTCCTCTTTCATGGTGGTGAGCTGTTTGAAATCGGAGTACAGCAGGATCGGCGATTTAAAGGTCAGACGGTGCGCCTGGCCTTCGGCCTCGCAGAAGACGTTCATCTCGCGACCGATGCTGGTGGCCAGCGACATCACGTGGGCTTCACGCAGCGGGTCGATTGGCGGGTTGGTGACCTGCGCAAACTGCTGGCGGAAGTAGTCGTAAATGATGCGCGGCTGGCTGGAGAGCACGGCAAACGGGGTATCGTCACCCATCGAGCCGACCGCTTCCTGGCCGTTCTCACCGAGCACGCGGATGACGGAGTCCAGCTCTTCCGCGCTGTAATTAAACTGCTTCTGGTAGCTCGCGAGGGTGTCATCGTCCAGCTCGCGGCTGCCCACTTCTTCATCCGACAGATCTTCAAACGGCACCAGACGACGCACGTTTTTCTCCATCCACTCTTTGTACGGATGGCGGCTCTTCAGATCGTTGTCGGTTTCGGCGGAGTGCAGGATGCGTCCACTGCGGGTGTCGATCACCATCAGCTCGCCCGGACCGACGCGGCCTTTCTCGACCACTTCGTCAGGCTGGTAATCCCAGATGCCGACTTCAGAGGCGCAGGTGATGAGCTTATCTTTGGTGATGACGTAGCGCGCCGGACGCAGGCCGTTACGGTCCAGGTTACACGCAGCGAAACGACCGTCGGACATGACGATGCCCGCCGGGCCGTCCCACGGCTCCATGTGCATGGAGTTAAAGTCGAAGAACGCGCGCAGCTCAGGGTCCATATCCGGGTTGTTCTGCCAGGCCGGCGGCACGAGCAGACGCATGGCGCGCACGATATCCATCCCGCCCGCCAGCAGCAGTTCCAGCATGTTATCCATCGAGCTGGAGTCCGAGCCGGTTTCGTTCACGAACGGCGCGGCATCATGCAGGTCAGGGATCAGTGGCGTCTGGAACTTGTAGGTACGGGCGCGGGCCCACTGGCGGTTGCCGGTGATGGTGTTGATCTCGCCGTTGTGCGCCAGATAGCGGAACGGCTGCGCCAGCGGCCAGCGTGGAACGGTGTTGGTGGAGAAGCGCTGGTGGAACAGGCAAATGGCCGATTCCAGACGCAGGTCCGCCAGGTCCAGGTAGAAGCGCGGCAGGTCAGCCGGCATACACAGACCTTTATAGATGTTCACCAGGTTAGAGAGGCTACAGACGTAGAACTCTTTATCGTCCTGGAGACGTTTTTCAATGCGGCGGCGGGCAATAAACAGACGGCGTTCCATATCACGCGGACGCCAGCCCGCAGGCGCGTTGACGAAAATCTGTTCAATACGAGGCAGCGAGGAGAGGGCGATTTCACCGAGCACCCCTTCGTTGGTTGGCACATCGCGCCAGCCGACAATCGACAGGGTTTCACGCTGAAGTTCTTCTTCGACGATGCGGCGTGAGGCGGCAGCCTTTTCAGGATCCTGGTTCAGGAACAGCATGCCGACAGCGTAGTTTTTGGCTAAACGCCAGCCGCGCTCTTCCGCCACGATGCGGAAGAAACGATCCGGTTTTTGCAGCAGCAGGCCGCAACCGTCGCCAGTTTTACCATCGGCAAGAATGGCACCACGGTGCTGCATACGGGCCAGTGCGTGAATAGCGGTACGCACCACCTTGTGGCTAGGTTCGCCTTCTATGTGGGCGATCAGGCCGAAACCACAGTTATCCTTCTCAAGGGATTTATCGTACAACATATCAGTGAACCTCCCCAGGCTCGTCGGGCTTCCCACTGAACTTTACCGTGGCGCACAGGCACAGAAAGAGCATGGCGACGGGGTTTGCGTTTCATACGCGGACCTCGCATTCGCCCTCTTTTTCATCCTTTCGCGCAGGTAAACAAGTTTGAGGACTTGCTTCAGAGGGAATCTCAATTACTGCATAAATATGATGAGCAGGCCGCTCATCCAGAAAGCTTCCAGCGGATTTCCAACTTATCGGGAATTGGTACACAGGTCAAATGGCAATCTTATTTATACAAAAATGTGCTAAAGAGGGTTTATCTGCCTGTATTTAAAGGATATTTAACTAATTTTACATTGAATGAATGCCCTGAAAGAGCGCAGCGGAGTGTGATCTGACTCACTATATGAAAGCGGTATTATCCCTGTAGCGTGCTGAATAGCGGTTTTATAGCAGAATAATAATCTGGCATTGTCTTCAAACCCGCATAAACACACTGTTTTTCAGTGATGGCGCTATAAATGAAAAAAACAATCAGAACATAAGGAAAAGTAATCACATGCGGCGTGAATGAAATTGCAGTAATCCTGATTATTTATTCATATAGATAAAGGCCGTCCAGGGCGATTGATCCAGGTCATCGCCGACAGAGGCTAAAAATGGCAGGCTTGTCCCCTTTCTCCGGGACGGTCTATCAGATTATGCAGTTACAGAAATTAGTCAATATGTTTGGTGGGGATCTTTTGCAGCGCTACGGGCAAAAGGTTCATAAGCTGACGCTGCACGGCGGGTTTAGCTGCCCGAATCGCGACGGCACCATCGGGCGCGGGGGCTGCACCTTCTGTAACGTTGCGTCGTTTGCCGATGAAGCACAGCAACATAACTCTATCGCTGAACAGCTTGCTCATCAGGCCAGCCTGGTGAACCGTGCGAAGCAGTATCTGGCCTATTTTCAGGCTTACACCAGCACGTGGGCGGAGGTGCAGGTATTGCGATCGATGTATCAGCAGGCCGTCAGCCAGGCCAACATCGTTGGGCTGTGCGTGGGAACCCGCCCGGACTGCGTACCGGACGCGGTGCTGGATCTGCTCAGCGAGTACAAAGAACAAGGCTTCGAGATCTGGCTGGAGCTGGGCTTGCAAACGGTACATGACAAAACGCTGCACCGTATCAACCGTGGCCATGATTTCGCCTGCTACCAGCGCACCACGCGGCTGGCACGCGAGCGCGGGCTGAAGGTCTGTTCACATCTGATTGTCGGTCTGCCCGGCGAAGGTCAACAGCATGCCCTTGAAACGCTGGAAAAAGTCGTTGAAACCGGCGTGGACGGCATCAAGCTTCATCCTCTGCATATCGTGAAGGGCAGCATTATGGCGAAAGCCTGGCAGGCCGGGCGGTTAAGCGGTATCGAGCTTGAGGACTATACGGTGACGGCGGGGGAGATGATTCGCCACACGCCAGCGGAGATTGTCTACCACCGCATCTCGGCCAGCGCCCGCCGTCCAACGCTTCTGGCACCGCTGTGGTGTGAGAACCGCTGGACGGGGATGGTGGAAATTGACCGCTACCTGCAGGAGAACGGCGTACAGGGTTCGGCGCTGGGCCGCCCGTGGGTTCCGCGTCTACCGGCGACGGCCGCCTAACAAACTCCCCAGCATGCCGCGCACGATCTGATTGGTGACCTGTCGCGCGGCGCTTTTCGCCATCGTCTGCACTACGCCGTCGCGTTTGCCGCCGCGCGGCCCGGTGCTGCCGAACAGGATGTCTTTGAGTCCGCCAAGAATGCCGTCATCCACGGCGACAGACTGCCCTTTAGCGGCAGGCGCATCCTGCGATTCCGTTGTCGCCTGGACTCCTTTTTGCAGCATCTCGAAAGCAGATTCGCGATCCACCTCGTCTTCGTACTTCCCGTAAACCGGTGAGTGGTTAATCAGGCCGTTGCGCTCATCGTCGGTCACCGGCCCCATGCGCGAGCAAGGTGCAATGACCATGGCGCGTTCCACCACGGACGGGCTGCCCTTCGCATCCAGGAACGAGATCAGCGCTTCACCGGTGCCCAGCGCCTGAATGGCGGCTTCGGTATCAAAGGCCGGATTGGCGCGCATGGTTTGCGCGGCGGCTTTCACCGCTTTTTGATCTTTCGGCGTGAAGGCGCGCAGGGCGTGCTGTACGCGGTTACCGAGTTGTCCCAGTACGTTATCGGGGATATCCGACGGGTTTTGCGAGACAAACCAGACGCCGACCCCTTTGGAGCGGATCAGGCGAATGACCTGCTCGATCTTGTCCAGCAGCACCTGCGGTGCATCGTTAAACAGCAGGTGCGCTTCATCAAAGAAGAACACCAGCTTCGGCTTCTCAAGGTCGCCCGCCTCTGGCAGCTGTTCGTAAAGTTCAGAGAGCATCCACAGCAGGCTGGCGGCGTAGAGTTTCGGCATCTGGTAGAGCTTCTCGGAGCTCAGGATGTTAATAATCCCTTTGCCGCTGCTGTCGGTGCGCATCCAGTCTTTGATCTCCAGCATCGGCTCGCCGAAGAAGTGCTCGGCACCCTGTTGCTCCAGCGTCAGTAGGCCACGCTGAATTGCGCCCACCGAGGCGCTGCTGATGTTGCCGTACTGGTTCTGGAAGGATTTGGCGTTATCGCCGATGTACTGCGTAATGGCGCGCAGATCTTTGAAATCAAGCAGCAGCAACCCCTGGTCATCGGCAATACGGAAGATGATATTCAATACGCCGGACTGCACGTCGTTGAGGTTAAGCAAACGGGCCAGCAGCAAGGGACCGAGATCGGAGACGGTGGCGCGTACCGGGTGGCCTTTTTCACCGAAGATGTCCCACACCACCACCGGGTTACCGTGGGGCGTCCAGTCCGTGATGCCAATATTTTTCAGCCGTTCGAGCAGTTTTTCAGAGGCCGTCCCTTCCTGAGCCACACCGGTTAAATCGCCTTTTACGTCAGCCATAAAGACCGGTACGCCAATCTCCGAAAGCGACTCCGCCAGCTTTTGCAGGGTGACGGTTTTCCCCGTCCCGGTCGCGCCGGTGATCAGACCGTGGCGGTTCGCCATCGCGGGCAGTAAATAGAGCTCTTTTTCCAGCGTCCGGGCAATTAACAATGGTGTACTCATGATGCGCTTCCTCTCGTAGTCCTGGGTGGAGTATAGGCAACCTGACGGTAAAACGGCTGAGTAAATTGCTGACTTTGCGGCGCATTATCCAGCGCGGACTATGCTTTTGCATACGGTTCACAAAATAGTGGGAAACTATGTCCAGATTCTTCTTTAACGATCGCAAACAGCTGGTCAACGATGCCATTGAAGGCATACTGCTCTCTGCGCCACATGCCAATCTCGTCAAGCTTGATATCGATCCGGCCATCCGGATCGTCGCGCGCGGCGACTGGGATAAAAGCCGCGTGGCGGTAATTTCCGGCGGCGGCTCAGGCCATGAACCCGCACACGCCGGGTTTGTTGGCAAAGGGATGCTGACGGCGGCTGTGTGTGGCGATCTGTTTGCCTCGCCGAGCGTGGATGCGGTACTGAATGCCATCGTCGCGGTCACGGGCGATCGCGGCTGTCTGCTGATCGTCAAAAACTACACCGGCGACCGCCTGAACTTCGGCCTGGCCGCTGAAAAGGCCAAACGCTACGGCCTGAAGGTGGAGATGGTGATTGTGGCGGACGATATCGCGCTGCCGGATAACAAGCAGCCGCGCGGTATTGCCGGCACGGCACTGGTGCACAAGATTGCGGGCTATGCGGCGGAACAGGGGAAATCCCTGAGCGAGGTGCGGGATATTGCGCAACAGGCCTGCGATAACCTCTGGAGCCTGGGCGTAGCGATGCAAACGTGCAACCTGCCGGGCAGCGACGATGAAGAGGGGCGCATTAAGCAAGGCCATGTCGAGCTGGGCCTGGGCATTCACGGCGAGCCCGGGGCTTCCGTGGTGGATACGCAAAACAGCAAAGCCATTATCGACACCCTGGTGACGCCGTTATGCGCGCAGGCGGGCGAGGGGCGTTTTGCGGTATTGATTAACAATCTTGGCGGCGTATCGGCGCTGGAGATGGCGCTGCTGACCAAAGAGCTGGCGCACTCGGCGCTGAAAGAGAACATCGCGTACCTGATTGGCCCAGCGCCGCTGGTCAGCGCGCTGGATATGAAAGGCTTTTCGCTGACGCTGCTGAAGCTCACTGATTTCTTCGAAAAGGCGATTCACGCTGATGTCGAGACGCTGGGCTGGCAGAAGCCCGTGGCGTTTGCGCCACTGCGCACCGTGGCGCATAGCGCCATTCATGACCGTGTGGAGTATACCCAATCTGACAATCCACAGGTGCGTGCGTTTGTCTCCTCCGTGTCGACAACGCTGCTCCAGCTCGAAAACCGCCTGAACGCGCTGGATGCCAAAGTGGGGGATGGCGATACCGGCTCCACCTTTGCGCAAGGGGCGCGGGATATTGCGCAGCGCCTGGAGGAGAACACGCTCCCGCTTAATGACGTACCTAAGCTGCTGCTGCTGGTTGGCGAGCGGCTGGCTACGGTGATGGGCGGGTCGAGCGGGGTGCTGATGTCGATATTCTTCACCGCGGCCGGGCAAAAGCTTCACGATGGTCAGACGCTCCCGGAGGCCTTGCTCAGTGGACTTGCGCAGATGAAGCAGTATGGCGGAGCGGATCTTGGCGATCGCACGCTGATCGATGCGCTGCAACCGGCGCTGGAGGCGTTACAGAAAGGCAATATTCAGGCGGCAGCGCAGGCCGCGCAGCAGGGCGCAGAAGCAACGGCAAAAATGGCGAAAGCCGGCGCGGGACGCTCGTCGTATGTCAATAAAGAGAACCTGGATGGGGTGATGGATCCGGGAGCGGTCGCGGTAGCGGAAGTATTTAACGTATTGGCGCAGCAGTGAAAGTAGGCCGGGTAAGGCGAAGCCGCCACCCGGCAAACTCACATCAGAAATCTGCTTTCAGCACCTCGCGGTAGCGGGCTTTGCCGTCGCGCACGTGCTGGATCGCTTCGTTGATTTTTGACATCGGATACAGTTCGGTGGTCGGTGCCACTTTGGTGCGTCCGGCGAATTTCATCAGTTTGCGCAGCTCGTACGGCGTACCGGTTGCAGAACCGGAGATGCTGCGATCCCCGCCGATCAGGGTAAACGCCGGAACCGGCAGCGGCTTCATTACCGCACCCACGGTGTGGAAGTTACCGCCGTAGGCCAGCGCTTCAAAGTACGGCTGCCAGTCGAGATCGACGTTCACGGTGTTGATGATCAGGTCAAACTGGCCCGCCAGCGCGTTCAGCGCCTGCGGATCGCGGCTGTTCACCACTTTATCCGCCCCCATTGCCAGCACTTCTTTCTCTTTCGCCGGGTTCGAGCTGAACGCCGTGACTTCACAGCCCATCGCGTGCAGCAGCTTAATGGCAATATGCCCCAGTCCGCCGATACCGATGACGCCGACGCGGCTGGTAGCGGTGATATGGTGCATCAGCAGCGGCTTGAAGACGGTGATGCCGCCACACAGCAGCGGACCGGCGGATTCGATATCAATGCTGTCCGGCAGCGGGATAACCCATTGCCAGTCGGCGCGCAGTTTATCGGCAAAACCACCTTTGTTGAGAATGGTGGGAACAGCGCCTTCGAGGCAGTTGATTTGATTGCCGCTGATACAGGCATCGCAGTGACCACAGCTGCGTGCCGTCCAGCCAATGCCCACGCGCTGGCCCACTTTCAGCCCTTTGTCCTGCGCGGCGCTACCGAGCGCCACGACGCGGCCAATAACTTCGTGCCCGGCAACCAGCGGATAGCTGGAGAAGCCCCATTCGTTGTCGATCATCGAGAGATCCGAGTGGCAGATCCCGCAGTAATCAACCTGTACTTCGACGTCTTCTGCTTTTAGTTCGCCCGCATCGTACTCGTACAGCTCAAGTTCTGCACCCGCCTGCGGTGCGGCGTAGCTTTTTATCTTCGACATCGTGTTTCCCCCGTTGTGGTGTGAACTGAGAGTGTAGAGCATTCAGTTTACAGCCGCTTAACAGAAGAGGGCAGGAACGAAAGTTACAGGCTTTTCAGCATTCTGACTTCGCAATCAACGTGGCCGGTACAGCCCAGCGGCGCATCGATATGCTCAAAGCCCAGATGTTCATACAGGCCGATGGCCTCTTTGAGGAAGGCGGTCGTTTCAAGGTAGCAGCGGGTAAAACCCTGCTTGCGCGCGTGATCCAGCGCCATCAGCGCCAGCTTTTTTGCCAGTCCTTGTCCGCGTGCCGTTGGCAGGAAATACATTTTCTGCAGTTCGCAGATATCCGGCTCGCTGCAGCTGAGGGGCGCCACGCCGCCGCCGCCCACGACCTGGCCGTTCTGCTCGATGACCCAGTAGGCATGACCAGGCTGGCTGTAGAGCTGGAAAAGCGCGTCCAGATTCGGGTCGGCAACCGTGTAGCCCTTGTCAGCCGTCAGTCCATATTCGGCAGAAACGGTGCGAATAACGGCGGCGATAGCCGGGTTATCCTGCTCAGCGATCCGGCGCATCGTCGTCGCGACGGGGGTAATCACGCTCATAGCATTACTCATTACAAAAATTGACACATAACTGCTGTTAATAGCACCGCAGAAAGGGGAGTGCAAGCGAGGAGTTTTCAGGAAGGTTACCCCTTACGCCCTGAAGCGTAAGGGGTAAAAGCATTACAGGGCAGCGATAACCGCCTGCTGCTCAATCAGCTTGGTCTTCGCATCGGCGAAGGCAACCAGACGCTCACGCTCTTTCGCGATGACCGCTTCCGGCGCGCGGGCAACAAAGCCTTCGTTCGCCAGCTTGCTTTCGATTTTGCCAATTTCCACGTCGACTTTCGCCACTTCTTTCGCCAGACGAGCCAGCTCAGCGTCTTTGTCGATCAGACCCGCCATCGGGATCAGCAGCTCGGCGCCGTCGATGATTTTGGTCACGGAAACCGGACCTTTGTCATCAGCAGGCAGCACGGTGATGCTTTCCAGACGCGCCATGGTTTTCAGGAAGGTGTTGTTCTCGGTGACGCGACGAACGGCCGCTTCGCTACAGCCGCGCAGCAGCAGCTCCAGCGGTTTGCCCGGCGCGATGTTCATTTCAGCACGAATGTTACGTACCGCCACGATCGCCTGCTTCAGCCACTCGGTATCCGCAGACGCCGCTTCATCAACCTTAGCCGCATCGAATGCCGGGAACGGCTGCAGCATGATGGTGTCTGCGTTGATGCCTGCAATCACCTTCACGCGCTGCCAGATGGTCTCGGTGATGAATGGAATAACCGGATGCGCCAGGCGCAGCAGGCCTTCCAGAACGGTAATCAGCGTGTTGCGCGTGCCGCGCAGTTCCGCCTCAGTGCCGCCGTTCATGACCGGCTTCGCCAGCTCCAGATACCAGTCACAGAACTGGTTCCAGGTGAATTCATACAGAATGCCCGCCGCGATATCGAAGCGGTAGCTGTCCAGCGCGTCGCGGAACGCTTTCACGGTCTGGTTGAATTCCGCCAGGATCCAGCGGTCGGCCAGGGAGAGGGTCATCTCGCCGCCGTTGAAGCCGCAATCCTGATCTTCGGTGTTCATCAGCACGAAGCGGCTGGCGTTCCACAGCTTGTTACAGAAGTTACGGTAACCTTCCAGACGCT
>OLJR01000174.1_pt1 | contig 15701 bp, 19 predicted proteins | sample 1601541 | NCBI WGS metagenome assembly OLJR01 (sample SAMN04436879, study PRJEB24849) | human gut metagenome | biome: human gut; feature: NICU; material: stool | host: Homo sapiens | place: USA: Saint Louis, MO | collected 2012-01-23
GTTACGCAACCCCCGGTTCGCAGCATCAATGGCTGCATTTTCCTGATCGACCTTCGCTTGATCGTCACCGACCGGTGTGTTCAACGAGGTGATAGCATTATCCAGTATCTTGAATAAATTCTTTTCAGGTGTTCCACCACCCGGCTCCGGTGTTGCATTGCTGGTAAACGTGGCGAAAACCTCTGTGCCAGTGTGGCTGATTTGCATATTTCGTGCAGAATCCACCTGTTGGTTAACTGGGGTAGTACCACCGATATAATTGCCGCTGGTTTGGTCAAAAGCGACATTCTCCGTCTTATACCCTGCGAAGATATATCGTCCATTACCGTCAGTGCTGTTGGCGAGGTTCATAAGCTGATCGCGTATGCCTTGCAGGTCTGTCGCCAGAGATGCCCGATCGCTGTCACTTAATGTCCCATTCCTCGCATAAACGACTTTTTCCTGAGCGCTCTGAATGGCCGTTGTAACCTGTGAAAGGACACTCTCCTCAAGCGATACTTTCTGTGTTGCAAAGGTACGCGCAAGATCGAATTGGCTATTCTGCGCCTGAGCCTGTGATAGAACAATCGCCTGCGACGCCGCGATAGGATCGTCCGACGGACGATTAACGCGCTTACCGGTGGACATTTGTTCCCCGTAATTTAGCCATTTGCTTTGGGAATCGGTGATCCCCCGCATGTTCTGGTCGTACATCATTTGGGTGCTAATACGCATTGTTCACCTCAACCTTAGCGAATATTGATAATTGCGTCGAAGAGCGTACTAGCAGTTTGTAACACCTGCGCGTTGGCAAGGTAATACTGCTGATAACGCTGCAAATTGCCATACTCTTCGTCGAGGTTTACCCCAGAGATGGTCTGCTGCTGCTTGATTAACTGCGTTTCCACATTCGCTTTCGTCTGGCTGCTCACCTTCAGTGACGCCGTTGAGCTACCGACTGTACTGACGAGAGAGGCATACGCATCGTTAAAGGTTTTATTCCCACCCACAACTTTCGCGTTTTGAAGATCAAGCAGTTTCTGGCCATTACGGTTATCACTTTCGCCGCCGTTCTGCACTGACGCCATCGCCAGTTTGGACTCGTCGCTGATCGCCAGATCCATGTTCATGATGACGTCGGAAACCGGCTTCACGGTAAAGCTGTCTTTGGTATTTGCCGTGCCGCTCACGTTGACGTTAAGACCATCAAACGACAGGTTGCCGCTGGCATCCGGGCTCATCGTAAAGCTGGTTTTGTCTGATGTACGGGTGATCGTCCAGTCAGTGCCGTTGAACTGCAGCTTATAGTCTGTCGCCTGGACCTGTTTGCTGTCCGTCACAGAGGCCGTAACAACCGCCGATCCGCCGTTCTTGCTGTTGGACAGCACCGCCGGAGAACCAAAGTTGAACAGCTTACCGCCCGCATCACCGTTAGCGTCAAAGCCAGCCTCATGCTGCGTGTTCATCGAATCGGCAAAGGCAAGCGCCATCTGGTTCAGGGTGTTACGAGCTTTATCCAGATCTTCCGTGCGGAAGGTCAGTAAACCGCCCAAAGAACCGGTGGTGATCATCTTTTCCGGGATCTCTACGTTCCCGACCACGTCATCGACATAGGCCACGGTGGTACGAGCCGGATCGGCACTCGACTTCACGGCAGCCAGCTGGTTGGCTTTGCTGCCCTGTACCAGGCTGTAACCGTTGCCGAAAGAGATGTTAAATGTACCACTATCCTGAACAGACACTTCCACGCCGACGATTTTGTTCAGCTCATTGACGAGCTGATCGCGCTGGTCAAGCAGATCGTTAGGCGATGCGCCCGCACCGACGCCGGTCAGACGGGAAATCTGATCGTTCAGGTTGGCAATCTGTTTGGCGTAGTTGTTGATCTGCGACACGCTGGTTGAAATCGCGGTATTCACCTGCGTATCCTGGTCACGAAGATACTGATCGTTGGTTTTGAACTGATTGACCAGACCGCCCGCTTTACCCAGCACCGTCTGACGCGCCGCCGGATCTTCCGCGTTGCTCACCAGCGTTTGCAGGCTTTTGAAGAAGTCCTGCAGCGTGGTGGAGAGCGAGTTGGTGGTATCGGAGAGCACATCGTCGATTTTTGACATCTGTTGATAGCGCGTCGTCAGGCCGCTGCTCTGCGTCTGTGCGGCGCGCAGCTGATTGGTGATGAAGGCGTCATACTCACGCTGGACACCGGAGACATACACCCCGTTACCCACCCAGCCACCGCCGGTCAGCGTGCTGTTAGATGCGCCCAGCACCGTGGTCTGGCGGGTGTAACCTGCCACGTTATAGCTTGAAATATTATTACTGACGGTATTGAGTGCCGACTGCGCAGCACTGAGGCCACTCATGGCGCTGTTAATCAAACTGGACATGGGGGTTCCTTTTATACGTTCAGACACGAGTCCTGATGAAGGTTATCGGCAACCTCCACCGGGACTTGAGAACTTTCAGAACAGATTTTCAATATCTGTGCTATAGGCTTTGCTGACCTTCTCGCCCATGGATTTCAGCTGCTGGATCATGCTGGTGAGCTTACGCGCATAGTTCGGGTCGGTCGCGTAGCCCGCGTTTTGCAGCGCCTGAGCGCCCTGCTCCGCCGTCGCCGCCTGCGTCACGGCGGTATAGCGCGGATTTCGGCTCAGCAGGCCAACATAATCGGACAAGGCTTCCAGATACGAGCTGTAGACGCGGAATTTGGCTTTCACCTTAACCGCCGCACCGTTCTCGTATTCGGTGGTCGTGATCTCCGTGGTTGGCCCCTTCCAGCTGGAGGTGGCCTTCACGCCGAAGATGTTGAAGCTCGGCTCGCCGTTTTCCTTGCGGATCTGGCGCTGACCCCAGCCCGACTCCAGCGCGGCCTGCGCCAGAATCAGGTGATGCGGCACGCCGCTCTGTTCGCTGGCAAGGCGCGCAGGCAGAGAAAGCTGCGCCAGGAAGTCTTTGCTGTCACCGGAGAGCGGCTCATCGCCGCTGCCCGTGGCTTTCGGCATGGCTTTACGCACCATTTGCGTCAGAGCCTGGTTCTGATAGCTGGTCACCGTTTCCAGGTCGAACTTCATCGGTACCTGCTGCGGCTGATCCTGAGGCTGAATGCCCTGCGCGGCTTCGGTCTGCTTGACAATCATGTCAGCCAGACCGAGGCCTTTCCCGGCGGTCATCTGCTGCGCAATCTGCTGGTCATACATGCTGGTGTAGAGACGCGTTGAATCACTGCTGAACATCCCGTCTTTCGGCAGGGTTTCGCGCATGCTCTTCAGCATCATCTGTACAAACATTCCTTCCACCTGGCGGGCGACCGGGCGGATATTCGCCGCCGGGTCTTTGCCCGCTTTGGTTTTCAGTTCGTTGAGCGACTGGGCGTCCCAGGCGGCACTGGTCAACAGTTTGCTATCGGTCAGCATTAAATGATTTCCAGTTTGGCGCGCAGGCAGCCCGCGCTTTGCATCGATTGCAGGATGGACATCAGATCCATCGGCGTTGCCCCCAGGGCGTTCAGGGCGCGCACCACGCTGTTCAGGTTGGCGCTTGATCGCACGCTCTGTAAAGACCCACCGCTCTGACGTAAATCAATCTGCGTTTGCGGGGTTACCACCGTCTGACCACCGCCAAACGGCGTGTCCGGCTGGCTGACGTTAGCGGAGCGGTTCACCGTCACCGACAGGTTCCCCTGCGCCACGGCACAGCTGTCGAGCGACACTTCCCGGTTCATCACTACCGAGCCGGTACGGGAGTTGATGATCACCTTCGCATCCTGGACCGGAACGTTCACTTCCATATTCTGGATATCGGCCAGCATGCGCACCTGGTTGCTGCTGCCGGTGGAGGTACGGATCTGCACGGTGCGCGCATCGAGTGCCGTGGCATTACCGTAGCCACGGCTGCGGTTGATGGTATCGGCAATCTGCTGCGCCATCGTGAAGTCTTCATTATTGAGCTGCAGGTTAATGGTGTTGCCCGCCCCAAACTGGGTCGGCAGTTCACGCTCAATGATCGCCCCGTTGGTAATCCGTCCGCCGTTGAGCTGGTTCACCTGCACGCTGCTTCCGCCTGCGGATGCACCGGCACCGCCGACCAGAATGTTACCCTGCGCCAGCGCATACACCTGGCTGTCGACGCCCTTCAGCGGGGTCATCAGCAGCGTACCGCCGCGCAGGCTTTTGGCGTTACCCATTGAGGAGACTACCACGTCAATGGTCTGTCCCTGACGCGCAAACGCCGGGTAGGATGCGGTGACCATTACTGCCGCCACGTTTTTCAGCTGCATGTTAGTTCCCGCCGGCACGGTAATGCCGAGCTGGGAAAGCATGTTGTTCAGACTTTGGGTGGTAAAGGGGGTCTGGGTCGTCTGGTCACCGGTACCGTCCAGCCCCACCACCAGGCCATAGCCAATCAGCGAGTTTTCACGCACGCCCTGAACGCTGGTGAGATCGCGAATACGGTCAGCCTGGGCAAACGTTGCCACCAGCGCGAGCGCCACGGCGAAGATCGATTTAAACATGGGTCACCTCGCTTACATCGGCGATAAGTTAAGGAAGAAGCGCTGCAGCCAACCCATATTTTGCGCTTCATTAATGTAGCCGTTACCGACGTACTCAATGCGCGCATCCGCCACCTGGGTGGACGGAACGGTGTTGGTGCCGCTGATGGTGCGAGGGTTAACCACGCCCGAGAAGCGAATGAATTCAGTGCCCTGGTTGATGGCGATCTGTTTTTCACCCACAACGTGTAAGTTGCCGTTAACCAGTACCTGGTCAACCGTGACCGTCAGCGTGCCGCTGAAGGTGTTGCTGGCGTTCGCGCCACCTTTACCGTTAAAGGTGTTGCCGCCAGAGGCATCGACATCAGCACGCGCGTTGCCGAACAGTCCCTGCAGGTAGCGCGGGACGGTATCGAAGCCAAAATTCGTTTTGCCATCGCGGCTGGCGTTCGCCGACGAGCTCTTGCTCGCGCTGACGTTTTCCTGCAGCACAATGGTCAATGTATCGCCGACGTTACGCGGGCGGCGATCTTCAAACAGCGGCTGATAGCCGTAATTAATCGGCTGCGCGGTCTGGAAAATGGAGCCGTTGACTACTGGCGCAGGGCCAGGAACGGGTTGGGCAGTCGTCGCACCCTGGACCAAAGGTTTAGACGGGATCCAGGCACACCCGCTGAGGGTGACGGCCAGAACAGTCAGAATCGGATAACGAAACGCCGCGTTTTTTTGCATTGCCTTCATCTTCGAAAACAGGGAGCCGGCGCGGCGTTTACCGCACCGGGCTACACCTTAGAGTTGCGTCAGTTTCTGCAGCATCTGGTCGGTCGTCGACACTGCTTTACTGTTAATTTCATACGCGCGCTGAACCTGGATCATATTCACCAGCTCTTCCGCCACGTTCACGTTGGAGGTTTCAACATAGCCCTGATACAGCAGGCCCGCGCCGTTCAGGCCCGGGGTGCTCTCATTTGGCGTACCGGAGGATTGCGTCTCGGTGTAGAGGTTCTCACCAATGCTTTCCAGACCGGTATCGTTCATGAAGGTGGTCAGGTTGAGCTGCCCAACCTGAACCGGCGCGGCCTGCCCCTGCTGGGTTACGCTGACCACACCGTCACGTCCGATGGTAATGCTCAGGGCGTTCGCCGGGATGGTAATCGCAGGCTGAACCTGGAAACCGCCCGCCGTCACCAGCTGGCCGTTCTGATCGACCTGGAACGAGCCGTCGCGAGTGTAGGCAGAAGTCCCGTCAGGCAGCTGCACCTGGAAGAAGCCCTGGCCTTTGATCGCCACGTCTTTGCTGTTGTTGGTCTGAGACAGGTTGCCCTGGCTGTGCAGACGCTCGGTCGCCACCGGACGAACACCGGTACCGATCTGCAGGCCCGATGGCAGCGTCGTCTGTTCAGAAGACTGCGCGCCCGGCTGGCGGATGGTTTGATAAAGCAAATCTTCGAAAACGGCGCGTTGACGCTTGAAACCATTGGTGCTCACGTTTGCCAGGTTGTTGGCAATCACGTCCATATTGGTTTGCTGGGCGTCCAGGCCAGTTTTCGCGATCCATAAAGAACTGATCATAAGGAATCCTGTTAGCTCATAGCCAGAAGTTGGTTAGCCTTGCCCGCGTTTTCATCGACGCTGCTGATGATCTTCATCTGCATTTCAAAACGACGGGCGCTGGCGATCATGTCGGTCATGGCTTCGACCGGCTTGACGTTACTGCCTTCCAGAACACCGGACATCACGCGGATGCTCGGATCGGCCTGTAAGGTGGCACCCCGCGTCGCCTGCGCCGCCTGGGTCAGACGGAACATGCCGTCGTCGCCACGCTGCACCTCTTTGCCTTCCGCCTTGACCAGCTTCAGACGACCGACGGGCGCAACGGTATTGGCCGGGTCGCCCGGGTTGAGCGCCGAAATGGTGCCGTCCGCAGCGATAGTCAGCTCAGAACCTTCCGGTACGGTCAGCGGACCCGCTTCCCCCATCACCGGATGCCCCTGAATCGTCAGCTGGCCCGTCGCGCTCACCTGGATGTTCCCGTTACGGGTATAGCCTTCGCTACCGTCCGCCGTTTGCACCGCCAGCCAGCCGTCCTGCTGCAGAGCCACGTCCAGCGGGCGTGAGGTGTAATCCATCTGCCCTGGCGTCATATCGGCACCAGGGGTTGATGCCGTCACCAGCGTACGGGTCGGCAGGGAAAGCCCTTCTACCGGCACCGCGCGCAGCGCATTAAGCTGCGCGCGAAAGCCCGGCGTTGAGGCGTTTGCCAGGTTGCTGGCGGTAACGGCCTGCTGATTGAGCGTCTGACTTGCCGCGCCCATCGCGGTATATATTGCGTGATCCATTGCGCTTTCCTGTTAGCCGCTTAACGCAGGTTAACCAGCGTGTTGAGGATCTGATCCTGGGTTTTGATGGTCTGCGCGTTCGACTGATAGTTACGCTGCGCGACGATCATGTTCACCAGCTCTTTACTCAGATCGACGTTAGAGGCTTCCAGCGCACCGTTGGTCAGCGTGCCGAAGTTACCGCTTCCGGCTGTACCCAGCAGCGCCACGCCGGAGGACTGGGTGGCAGACCAGACGTTGTCGCCTTCCGATTTCAGACCTTCGTTGTTGGCGAAGTTTGCCAGCACGATCTGGCCCAGAACCTGGGTCTGTTCATTGGAATAGTTACCGACCACAGTGCCGTCGTCATTGATTTGGTAGCTCACCAGGTCGCCTGGTTTAAAACCATTCTGGCTGGTCGCGACGATATTGTTCGCACCGGTGTTCTGCTGCATGGAGTTAGCAAAACTCATGGCGAAGGTCGCTGGCGTCGCACCTGGGATGGTCGCGGTAGTGATGTTGATATTTCCACCACCGGTCAGCGTACCGTTATTATCGAAGGTCAGCGTGGTGGCGAGTGCCGCCGTGCTGCCTGCGACGCTACCGTCCTGGGCATACACTTTCCAGGAGTTAGCCGGGGTCGCATCTTTGACATAAAACAGGTTCATGTTGTGCGCATTACCCTGGCTATCAAAGACGGTCACCGTACCTTTTTTGTTGTACGTGTCCGGGTTAGCCGGATCAAAGGCGGTGGTCGGCGCGGTATCGGTGGAATTCAGGTTAATCTGCTGGGAAGCCGTGGTGGTGGACTTCGCGGCCATCAACGTGGTTGGGATATTAATGACCTGTGGGTTCGCCCCGGTCTGAACCGTTGATGGCGTCCCGGCAACCGGATAACCGGTTAACTGCATCCCCTGCATGTTCACCAGGTTACGGTTTTCGTCCAGCTTGAACTGGCCGTTACGGCTGTAGAACACAGAGCCGTTGGAGTCGACCATACGGAAGAAACCGTTCTGGCTGATGGCAACGTCCAGACCACGACCGGTGTTGGTGGTGGTGCCGTCGCTAAAGTCCTGCGTGATGCCCGCAACTTTCACGCCCAGGCCGACTTTGGAACCGGCAAACATGTCTGCAAAGGAAGCAGAACCGGATTTAAAACCATAGGTCGCGGAGTTGGCGATGTTGTTGCCAATGACGTCCAGGTTGGTGGCCGCAGCATTCAGGCCGCTGACCGCTTGAGAAAAGGCCATGACTTACTCCTGATAAGTGTTAAGGCTTAGATAATCTGCCGAACTTCGTCGAGTGTGGTGGAACCAGAGGTTCCCAAATCCAGTTTGTTGCCGTCGCTTCCTTTAATCACGCCCTGGACCAGCGCGAACTGCAGCGGCTGCGCCACCAGCTGGGTCGTCCCGTTGCTGGCGCTGATCGCGACTTTGTAAGCACCGTTTGGCGCTTTCGTGCCGTCGGTCAGGCTGCCATCCCACGTAAAGGTGTGAACGCCCGCCTTCAGCTCGCCGATATCAATGGTGCGCACAACCGTGCCGTTGCTGTCGGTAATGGTTGCGGTAACTTTCTCCGCCGCCTGCTGCAGCTCAACGCCAAACGGCGTGGTCGTCGTTGTGGTGTTGCCTTCGGTAGTGCTGGTGCCTGCCAGAATCGTGGTTCCCGGGATCATCACCCCGTGGCCAATCAGGCTTGCCGCCTGCAGAGACTGGGCGCTATTAATCTGTCCAGAGACGGAACCAAGGGTGGTGTTGAGTTTCTCAATGCCGCTAACGGTGCTGATCTGCGCAAGCTGCGTGGTCAGTTCGTTGTTCTGCATCGGGTTAGTGGGATCCTGGTTCTTAAGCTGCGCCACCAGCAGCGTCAGAAAGCTGCCCTGAAGATCGGCGGCGTTACTCCCCGTCAGGGAGTTAGAACCCGTCGTACTCTTTGTGTTGTTAACACCCGAGTTCGTCGGATCATTCACATTTACGGCGATGGACATGCATGTCTCCTTTACTGGCCGAGAGTGAGTGTTTTGAGCATCATGCTCTTCACGGTATTAAGCACTTCGACGTTGGCCTGGTAGCTACGGGAAGCCGACATGGAGTTCACCATCTCACCCACCACATCCACGTTTGGCATCTTCACGTATCCGCTGGCATCCGCCAGTGGGTTACCCGGCTCATACACCAGTCTGTCCGGGGCCTGGCTCTCCACCACATCCGAGACCTTCACGCCGCCCGTCGCCGCGCCTGGCGCAGCATCGACCTGAAAGACAACCTGTTTGGCACGATAAGGCTGGCCGTCGGGTCCGGTGACGCTGTCGGCGTTCGCCAGGTTACTGGCGGCCACGTTCAGGCGCTTGGACTGTGCGGTTAATGCCGAACCGGCGATATCAAAAATATTCAGCAAGGCCATCTATCAGTTCCCCCCCTGCAGGACGTTCATCATGCCTTTGATTTGTCCGCCGAGTACGGTCAGACCCGTCTGGTATTTCAGGCTGTTGTCGGCAAACTGGGTACGCTCCCGGTCCATATCCACGGTGTTACCGTCGAGTGAGGGCTGATCGGGAATGCGATAAAGTAAATCGGTCGCTGGCGCGGTCATCGCCTGAGCAGGAATATGGCGAGAGGATGTCATGGCAAGTGCAACACCCGTTCCTTCGGCACGTCCACGCTCCATCACCTTTTTGAGTTCACTGGAAAAATCAATATCGCGCGCCTGATACCCCGGGGTATCGGCGTTAGCGATATTGGCGGCTAAAATCTCCTGCCGCTGGGCGCGTAAGTTGAGCGCTTCCTGCTGAAAACGTAACGCGGCGTCGAGTTTATCGAGCATGTCTCCTCCGCTGATGGCAAAATTTCAGTTCACAGCTTAAATCTCACCCGGTCTCCCCTATCGACGGAATAAGCGCAAAATGCGTCGCTATTTATTCCGTTGATGCAAAACCACAGCAGGTAGAATTCGTTCAACTCTGGAAACGGTGGAACTTGCGATGCAAACGTTAAAACGTGGTCTGGTGGCGGCGCTCTTGCTGTTAAGCCCTCTGGCGCAGGCTGAAGGGTTACAGGATCGGCTAACGGCTTTTTTTGCCGAAAAACTGGCAGGCTTTAGCGATGACGTGACCGTTACCGTGCGCACGCCACCGAATCTGTACCCGACGTGCGACCTGCCGTCCTTCAGCGTGGTAGGGTTTACAAAGCTCTGGGGGAATGTGAACGTGCTGGCACGCTGCGCCAACGAAAAACGCTATTTACAGGTTGCCGTTCAGGCGACGGGCAATTATGTTGTCGCCGCCGTGCCCATTGCGCGCGGCAGCGTACTGCAGACAAACAGCGTGACCTTGAAGCGCGGCCGTCTGGATCAGCTGCCGCCACGCACCATGCTGGATATTAACCAGGCTCAGGACGCCGTCAGCCTGCGCGACGTCGCGCCAGGCCAGCCGATACAGATCTCCATGCTGCGTCAGGCATGGCGGGTAAAAGCAGGCCAACAGGTGATGGTGGTGGCCAACGGAGATGGCTTTAGCATCAACAGTGAAGGGAAAGCGTTGAACAATGCCGCGGTGGCGCAAAACGCCCGCGTCAGAATGTCCTCAGGCCAGGTGGTGAGCGGAACCGTCGATGCTGATGGGAATATTCTGATTAACCTATAATCTTTTTAAAGATTTCGCGGCGCGTGCCGATAAATATTCCACTAATGATGATGTCAGGCGCAAACGCCGCGAACCCTCGATGAGGACAACACTATGAGCATTGATCGTACATCAGCCCTGAAGCCGGTAAGCGCTGTACAACCTCGCGAAACGAATGACGCAACGGCGCAGAAAACGCGCCTGGAAAAACCGTCAACGTCCAACAGCACCAGCGTGACCCTGAGCGACGCGCAGGCAAAACTGATGCAGCCGGGCAGCAACGATATCAATATGGAACGTGTTGAAGCGCTGAAAACAGCTATTCGTAACGGTGAGCTGAAAATGGACACCAGCAAAATCGCTGACGCCCTGATTCAGGAAGCACAGAGTTTCTTACAGAGTAACTAACCGTATGAGTCGACTGTCAGAAATACTGGATCAAATGACGGTTGTCCTGAACGACCTGAAAACGGTAATGGACGCTGAACAGCAGCATCTCTCTTCCGGTCACATCAACGGCAGCGCGCTGCAGCGTATTACTGAAGACAAAAGTTCGCTTCTGGCAACGCTGGATTATCTGGAGCAGCAGCGACGCGCTGAGCAAGATCCTAAGCGCAGCGCCAATGACGATATTATTGAGCGCTGGCAGACCATTACTGAAAAAACCCAGCACCTGCGCGATCTTAACCAGCATAACGGCTGGCTACTGGAAGGGCAGATTGAGCGTAATCAGCAGGCGCTTGAGGTGTTGAAACCGCATAAAGAAACCGGTCTGTACGGTGCGGATGGTCAGACGGCGACGGCGCGTATTGCAGGTGTGAAAAAGATTTCGATTTGACGCATAAGCGACTAATCATGCAGTGGGGAGCACCATGAGGTGAACTCCCCTTTTGGCGTTTATGCCGTCCGGCGGGCAAACTCTTTGACTTTGAAACCCAGCACCGCGAGCGTGGCAAAGTACGCCACCACACCAACGCACACCACGGCCATCAGGCGCATCAGGCGATAAGGCATCGTGCCCAGGGACCACTCCGGCATCACGTGCATCATGCCAAGCAGCGCGGCAGACATCACCAGTACCGCAACGATCAGACGCATCAGGAAACTGCCCCAACCCGGCTGCGGCGTGAAAATATCCTGCTTGCGCAGCTGCCAGTACAGCAGCCCGGCATTCAGACAGGCCGCCAGACCAATCGATAATGACAGGCCGGCATGTTTCAGCGGACCAATAAACGCCAGGTTCATCAGCTGCGTCATAATCAGCGTCACGATGGCAATTTTTACCGGCGTTTTAATGTCCTGACGCGAGTAAAAGCCCGGCGCCAGCACTTTCACCACGATCAGCCCCATCAGCCCCACCGAGTAGGCAATCAGCGCGCGCTGGGTCATGGCGGCATCGAAGGCAGTGAATTTCCCGTACTGGAAGAGCGACACCGTCAGCGGTTTGGCCAGAATACCCAGCGCCACCGCGCTTGGCAGAGCCAGCAGGAAGCAGAGACGCAGGCCCCAGTCCATCAGGCGGCAATACTCATCATGATTGCCGCTGGCAAAACTTTTCGACAGCGACGGCAGCAGGATGGTCCCCAGCGCCACGCCCAGCACCCCGGACGGAAACTCCATCAGGCGGTCGGCGTAGTACATCCAGGAAACCGAGCCGGACACCAGGAACGAGGCAAAGATGGTGTTGATAATCAGCGAGATCTGGCTGACGGAGACGCCGAGAATGGCGGGCCCCATCTGCTTGATGACGCGCATCGCCCCGGCATCTTTGAGGTTGATGCGCGGCAGCACCAGCATGCCGATTTTTTTCAGGTGCGGCAGCTGATACGCCAGCTGCAGCACGCCGCCGACGGTGACCGCCCAGGCCAGCGCCAGCACCGGCGGGTTGAAGTGCGGGGCGGCGAACAGGGCAAAGCCGATCATGCTGACGTTAAGAAACGTCGGCGCAAACGCCGGTACAGAGAAGCGGTTCCAGGTATTGAGGATCGCCCCCACCAGCGAGGCCAGCGAGATCAGCAGAATATAGGGGAAAGTAATGCGCAACAGCTGCGAGGTCAGGGCAAACTTGTCGGCCGTATCGGCAAAGCCGGGCGCGGTCACCATAATCACCCAGGGCGCGGCCAGCATCCCGAGGACGGTCACCACCGCCAGCGCCAGCGTCAGCAGGCCGGAGACATAAGACACAAAGACGCGCGTGGCGTCCTCGCCCTGCTTGCTTTTATATTCTGCCAGGATCGGGACGAATGCCTGGGAAAACGCCCCTTCCGCAAAAATACGACGCAGCAGGTTCGGTAATTTGAACGCGACGAAAAAGGCGTCCGTGGCCATCCCTGCACCAAATACCCTTGCCACAATGGCGTCGCGCGCAAAACCCAGCACGCGGGAAAACATGGTCATCGAGCTGACGGCCGCCAGCGATTTTAATAAGTTCATTAACGTGAATTTCCAGAACCATACGGATTTCCAGGACGGGCAAGCGTAAGCGCCACCCGGCAAAGCCTACAAGCGGCGCTTAGTCTACCCGGATTTCAACGAATTACTATCCGCAGATGTTACAGCGAGTTATTCACTCATGGCCTCGCGCCAGAGCCTTTCCACAATGCGCTGCGCCATGATGGCCTGCTCGCCGGACGTTTCAGGAACCGTCTGATTTTGCACGCAGGTGATGAAGTGGCGGGCGCAACCGGCAAACCCGCGCTGTTCAAGCGTGCTCTGCCAGCCAGGCGCGGGGAGCGTCACCACGCCGCTGCCCTTCTCTTCCCGCCATTCACGCATGTCGGTAATGTCGTACAACGCGCCGTCGGTGACGGCCTGGACGCATTCTCGCTGGCTGCCGGCACGACGATGCATGCTTGTCGTGATCTGCAGATGGTCAATCGCGAAATGGTGTTCGGCGTAGACCATTTCACCCTGCTCGTTCGTGAGCAGCGTGCCACTTTGCAGCTGCGCGTTGCTGCCGGCGAGCCACAGCGCCGTATCCACAACGTGGAGATAATCATCCAGCAACGTGAAGCGCAAATCGTTCGGCCCGATGCTGTCCGTGCGGTGCTTATCCATCCGCAGCGAGGCAAACGTGCCCGACTGTGCCTTAAGCTGCTGGTAAAGGGGCGCGAAGCGGCGGTTGAAGCCGACCATCAGCGTCAGTTTTTTACGCGCCGCCAGCTCAATCAGGCGTTCCGCGTCCGGAACATTTTCCGCCAGCGGTTTATCCACGCAAACGTGAACGCCCGCATTGAGCAGCTCGCTCACGACCTGATAGTGGGTAGAGGTTGAGGTATGCACAAAGACCGCATCGCACTCGCGGGTCAGATCCTGAAGCGATGCCGCATACGGCATACGGCATACGGCATACGCCAGGTTTCGCAGATCCGCTCGGCCTTCTCGCGCGTGGGTGACCATGCCCCTTGCAGCGTCCAGTCCGTCGCCGCCCCTAAAACAGGCAGCCAGGCTTTTTGTGCAATACCGCCTAACCCCACCACGCCTACGCGTAATTTTTTCACCGTCAGTCTCCCAAATGTGCCAGCAGGGCATCCAGACGCTGTTTCAGCCCGGCAACCTCGTCTTCCAGCGCCGCTACGCGGGCAACCAAATCATCATCTACGGCCGTTATGTCGGTTGCACTGAATTTAACTGAACTATCAACGTCACCGCTGAACAGGTGCATATAGCGGCTTTCACGCTTGCCCGGCTCGCGCGCCAGGCGCACCACGTAAGGACCGTCTTCACGCGCGGCCAGCCCTTCCAGAGTTTGCTCGACCTCCTGCATATCGCTGAACTCATGCATACGGGAAGCGCGGGTTCGCAGTTCTCCCGGCGTTTGCGCCCCGCGCAGCAGCAGCGTGGTGATGACCGCCACTTCCGCACTGCTCAGCTTCAGGTCACCAAATTCGGAGTTACAGAAGCGCTGTTCGTATTTGGTCACGCGGTTGCCGAAGCCGCTGACGGTGCGCAGATAGTGGCGTTTGACCAGCGCATCCAGCACGTCCTGAACCTCATGCTCGCTGAGGTTCATCACCGGCTCGCGGTTGGTCTTCTGGTTGCAGGCCATGGGCACGGCGTTGACGGACAGCGGATACTGCTCCGGCGTGGTGACCTGTTTTTCGAGTAAGCACCCAATCACGCGCGCTTCTGTACCGTTTAGCTGATACTTCATCTTTTCTCCTTAACGACCTGCAGTCCAGTCCCGGGTGGTTAATGCCGTCAGAACGTGGTCGCGCCACTCTCCGTCTATCAGCAGATAGTCTTTGGCGTAACCCTCTTTCTCGAACCCTAAACGCGCCAGCAGATTTCCGCTGCGCTGGTTATGCGGCATATAGTTCGCCATAATGCGATGAATGTGCTGGGTGCGTTGCATATAGCGGATCGCTACCGTCAGCGCCTCGTACATCAGCCCCTGCCCCTGCCACTTCTGGCCGATGGAGTAGCCCAGGTAGCAGGCGTGAAACGATCCCCGCACCACGTTTGAAAAATTGGCGATCCCGATAATCTCTTTCTCTTCAGGATCCAGCAGCGCGAAATAAAACGCGCTGCCCTGCTTGTGAAATTCCGTAATCATGCTGAGGCGCGCCTGCCAGCCGGAAGGGTAACAATGGCTCTCATCCCGAACGGGTTCCCAGGGTTTTAAAAACTGGCGATTCTCGGCGTAATAATCCGCCAGACGCCAGGCATCACGCTCATGCACCAGACGAACGACCAGCCTGTCCGTTGTCAGACGCACTTTTGGCACATTACTGCGATAGCCAAACATCGATACCACTCCTTCCCGTCACTTCAGCTTGCCCATTAGCTTTACTATACCTGCGCCTGCGCCGTCTGTGAAAACAGTGACATACCATTTTCACCTCTTTTCACATTTTTCGATGAGAACTCTCTATCAAAGCACCCTTTTGATAAAAAAATATTGTCACGTGCAGGGGTGGGAAAAAACGCGGCGACACCGCAGAATGTTAGCGTGCTCACCATCTTATTTTCCCTGGAGGGAAAATGTCCCGCGTATCACAGGCCAGGAGCCTGGGTAAATATTTCCTGCTCGTCGATAACATGCTGGTCGTGCTCGGCTTTTTTGTCGTTTTTCCGCTTATTTCGATCCGCTTTGTCGATCAGATGGGCTGGGCGGCATTAATGGTCGGCATTGCCCTGGGGCTACGCCAGTTTGTCCAGCAGGGCCTGGGCGTCTTTGGCGGGGCCATTGCCGACCGCTTTGGCGCGAAACCGATGATCGTCACCGGTATGCTAAGACGCAGGCTATCTATCTCATCATCAAAAAAATCGAGACGATAGGGCTGCTCGC
>OLJR01000187.1_pt1 | contig 14979 bp, 11 predicted proteins | sample 1601541 | NCBI WGS metagenome assembly OLJR01 (sample SAMN04436879, study PRJEB24849) | human gut metagenome | biome: human gut; feature: NICU; material: stool | host: Homo sapiens | place: USA: Saint Louis, MO | collected 2012-01-23
TACCTGAGAGATCCCATAGAAAAATTTTACTAATATGCCTAAAAATCGGCATGCTCTCGGGGTCAGTTTGCTGCTTTTATTGGTGTAGCGGGGAAAGCAGCGAAGCACGTTCCGGCAGGAATCGGCATGAGCTGAACTTGCTGACAAATCTTTGCATTTCCCGTTTTTGTTAATGCTGCAAGTCATTCATGAAAATGACCGGACGTCAATACCGAACCACTCTTTACAAGAGCCATCCGACCAGGGTAAGTTCTCTCTCGCGGTCCGAACAGGATAGCCACAAGTGGTGGCGTGGGTTCCGCACCCTGATGGTCTTGGCTGTGTCCGATAAAACAGTCTGGTTATCACCATGCAGTACAATTTCTCTGAGCTTAACGCTCTTCCCATTGCTGACGTTTTCACTAAAATTACCGGCATCGATACTAAATCCTGCGGCACCGACTGCCTTGAACCTGAAGATTCTGTCTGTCCATTTTGTGGCAATAAGGGCAATTTCCGACTGCACACGGACTCTAATCGGGCATATTGCTACTCTCTTCAAAAGTATTACAGTGTGATTGACTTGGTGATGGACCTCTGTGAGCTGTCAACGCCAGTCGAAGCCGCCAGTGCTATCACAAAGATGGAGTTCGAACCACGCCCTACGGTGGAAGCTGTCCAGGCAGAGCCTGAGCCGGATACCCGTAATTTGGAGCGTGTAGCGGAAATCAACGCGGCGACTACAGAGTATTACCACCGAAATTTGCTCGGTAAGAATGCTGCAATCGTTTATCAGACGGTAACGCGGGGCCATAATGTCAAAACGTTGATGTCAGCTAAGGTCGGATACGCTGATGGTAAGCTTGTGGCGGCTCTCCGTGAGCAAGGCTTCAGTGATGGAGAAATTCTGGAGACAGGGATGGCCCGCCTCCAGAATGACCGCCCGGTAGATTTCGCCCGTGCCGGGGTGTATGTCTATCCGCATTTCGTCGACGGGAAAGTCGCCCGTTTCACCTTTAAAGATCCCACGGGTGATTTTAAGTTCCAGCAACCTAAGCGTTACTGGCTTCCGGGTGCTTGCTGGTATGGTCAGGACTCGCTGGAGCGCCCTGGAACCGTCGCTTTAGTCGAAGGGGAGAATGACCACCTGGCGTTGATGGAGGTATGGGACGGCCCGGTTTTGGCGTCTATTGGTTCTGTCAGCCGTGAACAGGTTGAATTTATCAGGTCGCTAGGCCGTGAAGTTATCTCTTTCTACGATAATGATGATGCCGGGGATGGCTACCGTCAGAGGCAGCCTGACATCCAGCACATTATCGTGCCGGAGCGGGGCGGTGATATTGACAGCTTTATCCGTGGCGGCGGTGACGTTATGAGCCTCCTGACCGTCTTCACGCCGAAGTTTGAAGTACTGGCACCTCTGGTAGCGGGAGCCTGTGGGCCGGAGAGCTTCAACGATACCGGTAATGCTAACCGGATGACCCGACTCCACGGACCCGACCTGCGGTATGTCCGGGAAACCGATACGTTCATCCACTGGGACGATAACTGCTGGGTTCCGGCCGGGGTGCAGATTCTGGAGTATGCCAAACGGACGGCTGCTGCCTTGCTCGCCGAAGGTCAGGCGATGCTTGCGTCGGACGATGAGAATATCCGTAAGCGTGGAACCGACCAGGTTGCCTACGCCCATCGCCTGCATAACCTGGGGCTAATGAAGGCGATGATCGAGCTGCTTAAGCCAAAGGTGGAAATTCGCACGGTGGAGCTGGATGCTGATCCGATGCTCGTTCGCGTCAAAAACGGCGTGATTAACCTCGGGACGCAGCGCTACCGTGAGAACCGCCGTCAGGACCTGATGACCAGCGTCTGTCCGGTGGAATATGATCCGAAGGCTGTCTGTCCGACATGGGAGCGATTCATTGCAGAGATCACCTGCGGTGATGCTGAGCTGGCTGCCTTTCTGAAGCGCCTCGTGGGATATATGCTGACGGGGCGGACCGATGAACAACTCCTGTTTTTCTTCTACGGTCACGGCAGCAACGGTAAATCGACGTTCATCCAGATTATTCAGGCTCTGATGGGCACCTACGCAACGCAGATTAACAGTGACGTGCTGATGGCTAACCGCAGCGTTGGTGGTCCGAATGCGTCATTAGCCAAACTGCCCGGTAAACGTCTGGTTGTTGCCAACGAGCTGCCCGAAGGTGGCCGCTTTGATGATATGCTTATCAAGTCAATGACCGGGGGCGATACGCTGGTTGCCCGTCAGGTCTACGGTAAGCATGAAATCGAGTTCACCGCTCAGTTCTCACTGGTGATTGTTGGTAACCATAAGCCTGCGATTCACGATATGTCACATGGGATGTGGCGTCGTATGTGCCTCATCCCTTTCGCGGCTCAGTTCTCGGCGGAACAGGCGGACCCGACGCTTCCGGCTCGTCTGCTGGCTGAACTGCCCGGCATCCTTAACTGGGCGCTGGAGGGTGTCGCAGAGTGGCAGGAGCACGGCCTCAAGCGCTCCCTCCCGGCCGCAGTAGTCAAGGCTAACGACGATTACCGCGAAGAGAGCGACCTGCTGGGTGAGTTCCTGAGCGGCTGTATCCTTCAGCCTGACGCCTACACCCCAGCGACGGAACTTTACCAAGCATTCCAGACGTTTGCCTGCGAGGGCAATGAATGGCGTATGACCCAACGTGTCTTTAACAAAAAGATGGCTGAACGTGGCTTCACCAAGCTTCGTCGTGACAGTAAGGCCGGTTTCCGTGGGATTGCTCTCACTGCCGACATGCCACGTGTGTTTGAGTCAGTGAAGCTGACCGTGTAGTGCCGTTTGTTTCTCTCTGCTGACCCATAACGCTGGCAGGGAGGGCATACTGGAGAATGAACAGTAGTTTAGTGCCGATTATTCAGCATATTAGTAAACTCTTTCTGTGAGATCTTTCATGGTGACTTTATGAAAATAGCTAAATAAACGGCACGCTAAGGTGCAGTATCCGCCTTATTCGTTGCCCTGACGGTGATATCGCCCAGCGACACCCCGGCACGAATCGGCACTAACAGGAGATTTCCATGAATTACTTACGATTGATTCTCGACCACGAGAAGCGTGCCACTGGCTATAACTGTGCGATTGATACTGAGCTGGATGAACTCCCGGCAGCCATCACCGAGGCCATCTACAAGCATGTGAAGGACTATCGGGGCGGTCTCACCTATGACCGGGCAGATTTCATCATGCGTGACCTCCTGTGGCTCCTGAGCGGCTATGACATTAAGGCTATCGTTACCGACCATACTCAGCGTGAAACACAGGTTTATCCATTCTGATTTACCGGGCACGGATGCCCGGATTGTCTGGTAAAAGTAAGTTAAGTGCGGCTCCGCTGAAGATTCAGCCTTGGAATTTGCTCGATGACGCTACGCTGGGCCTGTACGCTTGTTTCACCATAACTGTGACTGGCCTTCGCTCTGTCAGATGAATTTTCGTTATGTCCGAGAATGCTGTCCTGGATTTCCTCGCGAATGTTCAGATCTCGGCATAGCGTAACGAGCGTATGGCGGAAGCTGTGGGTCGGCTTGATGCCCTGCCGCGTCAGGCCGTGTTCCCGAATGTAGTTCCCCCACCAGCGACCGTAGTTGTACGAATATTTCCGGTTCACTTCGGACTTATCGGCAAAGAGCTGATTGGTGCTGGACTGCACGAAATCAAGGAAGCCCAGCTCAATCAGGTGGCTATGTATCGGGAACTGGCGTGTGTTACCCATCTTGATCGACTGGCCTTCACCCATTGTCAACCTGAAGCAGGGTGTACCGTCCACCTCCACGATGTCACCCTTACGGAGCTGGGCGATTTCCTCAACGCGGGCACCGCAGTAGTAGAGAATTATCGGTATCCAGTATGCCATAGCCCCATACGGCGTTTCTTCACCGTGGAATACGGGCAGAGAGAAGATACGGCTGATTTCATCGCGACTGAAAGACCTGACGACTGTCGGGCCAGCAACGACCTTACGTTTCTTCAGCTTGCCTAGCGGGTTCTCTGTTAGCTTGCCGTCCTCTACCGCGACGCGGAAGACCGATGACAGCTCTTTAAGTATATTTTCAACACGGACAGGGCTGATTTTTTCACCTTCAGCGTCCACCTGCTTGTGTAGTGGTAGTAACCGTACCGCCTTAGAAGGACGGGATGGGAGCTTTTCGAGCAGGTTACGGAAGTCGGCGAGGTCAGTAACGGTGATGTCCTCTACGGCCTTCTGCCCAATAAACTCAATGAAGCGATTTGCCGATGTTGTGTAGGCGATAATCCGACTTTCTGCACGCAGTGGTTCATGACGCATAACGTGATCTTTATAGCGTTCGAACAGGTCTGCGAAGGTGAGAGTTTCAGGTCTTTCTGCGGGGAGAACGTCCAGACCTTTGTTTCTGGCGTAGTGCTGGGGGCGAAGATTCAGAAGGTAAGCATTGGTGATATCGCTACGCCGTTCAGCCAGTCGCCATGCCAGACGGATTCGCCAGGCCGGGGTGAGAATGAGGGGCGTGTATTCCAGAGCTTCATCCAGCTCTACAACCATCAGTTTGCAGATGGATTCGTCACGTTCTGCCTGCCATGTTTCTGACTTGTAGCGGGGCTTGCGTTCGCGGTCTTCCAGCCAGTCGTGAATGATGTCGTTTTCCGGCGAGTGGAACATTCCTGTTTTACCATCGAGAACATCTTCAACGAGGTATCGATCCCGGATTAGCTCGTCATTCTGCATGGTACGTGAAGCCCATACACCAGCGATCATCTCGATATCAGCATCAGTTAAGGACTCTTCCGCTTCAAGCTGCTTTTCTGCCAGCCTGAGCATCATGTCGATCTGAATGATTTTTGCGGGTGCACGTTCTCTGGCCTCCCTCACGTCTTTGGTATCAAGGGTGAACTTGATCTCACGTTTATTGAGGATGCCTTGCAGGTGTTTGGGGACGGCCTTACGGACGAGGTAAACGCCGAAACGGTTCTTTGTTGGCTGTATCATAATGCCCATTTTGTACCACCTTTCTGTACCACCGGGAAGCGGGGCCGGAGGAAATTAAAAAGAGGTAACTACTGGTAAACCAACAAGTTGTTGACTCAGAAAGCAAAGACCCCCGCCGAAGCGAGGGTTCTGAATGAGTGGTGCCCGGACTCGGAATCGAACCAAGGACACGGGGATTTTCAATCCCCTGCTCTACCGACTGAGCTATCCGGGCAACGGAGCGCATTAAACCGCAATCGCGCCTTATCGTCAACATTATTTCGGGAAAAGCTGTTCAATTGCTTAACTTTGCGGCAATCTGATGGTTTACGCGTCGAATACGTCAAATTTAACAGGTTCGCTTACGTTAACGCCCCGCCCATACGGCACTGAGCAAAGCGCAGAATATCTTCCGCCAGTCGGTGCGCCGTATCCACATCGGCCTGGCTACGGTTCACCAGCATGCGGCTCAGGCAGCCCTCCAGCACCAGCTCCATCTGTTTCGCCACCATTGCCGGGTCATCCACTTCAAGACGGGTCAGCAACTCGTGAGTGAAGTCATGCGCAGCCCGTTTTTGCTGATCCGCCAACTGATGGACAGGATGGTCGGGATCGGGATAGAACGTACAGGCCGCAATAAACAGGCAGCCCGGATAGCGGTTGTTGCTGACACATTCCGTCAGGGCGGTATAGCGCGCCAGCAGCTTTTGTTCCGCAGTCAGTTCTTCATTCAGCATCAGCTGCCTGCGCCAGATATCAACCTGCTGGCTGAGATAGCGCAGAGCATCATAAACGAGCGCCTCTTTATCCGGCCAGAAGCGCTTAAGATCATCCAGGGGGTAATCGATACGGTCGGCTACCATCTCAAGCGTGGTGCTGGCGATCCCATAAATCTCAAGTAATTGCAGGGCTTGTCCCAGTACGTCTTCACGTTGCACGGTTATCTCCTCCGCTATTCCCAACGGTATGTTCCGTTTAAAGTGTTGTTTACGGTTGGCGATTGCGCAAATGCGCGCTAAATGCCGCTGCATCCATAAACCCGGTTACACGCTGTTCTGGCTGCTCCTGACCCTGTTGATTGAAGAACAGAATGGTTGGCAGCCCGAGCACGTTAAGCTGCTTCAGCAGAGCCTTATCCTGCGCATTATTGGCTGTCACGTTCGCCTGGAGCAGAACCGTCTCTTTCAGGGCGTTTTGCACCTGTGGATCGCTAAAGGTGTATTTTTCAAACTCTTTGCAGGCGACGCACCAGTCGGCATAGAGATCGAGCATCACCGGTTTGCCCTTCGCCTGCGCAAGCGCGCTGTTGAGCTCATCGACGTTCTTAATCTGCATAAAGTTCAAATGCGCCTGCGTCTGGCCGACCGGCGAGCCGAACGCCCAATCCTGCAGAGGACGCACGCTCACCAGCGCGGCGGCGAGCAGGAGAATTTGCACCAGGCGCATCCACGCTTTTTTGGCCCCCAGACTGACGATAAATGCCCAGGAGAAGAACGCTACGCCGAGCATCGCCCACAGGCGAGTGCCCCATACGTCACCCGTAATGCGTTCCAGCAGAAACACCGGCAGCGCCAGAATCACAAAACCAAATGCGGTTTTCACCGTCTCCATCCACGGGCCGCTCTTCGGCAGCAGGCGGTTGCCAAAAACCGTGACCAGAATGAGCGGCAGGCCCATGCCCAGCGCGTAAAGGTACAGCGTACCGCCGCCGAGCCAAAGATTGCCGCTCTGGGCAATATAGAGCAGGATGGCGCTCAGCGGGGCAGTGGTGCAAGGGGAGCAAATCAGTCCGGCGATGGCCCCCATCATAAACACGCCGCCTGCCGAACCACCCTGCTGACGATTGCTCATCAGCGTTAAGCGGGTTTGCAGAGCTGACGGTAACTGCAGCGTGAACAGGCCAAACATCGACAGTGCCAGCAGGATAAATATCGCCGACAGGCCAATCAGCACGTACGGGTGCTGAAGCGCGGCCTGGAACTGCAACCCGGCAGCGGCGACCACAAGGCCGAGCGCCGTGTAGGTCAGCGCCATACCCTGCACGTAAATAAAGGCCAGCAGCAGCGCGCGTGCGGTGGAAAGGCGCTGTTTGCCGCCCAGTACGATGCCAGAGATGAGCGGATACATCGGCAGCACGCAGGGGGTAAAGGCAATGCCAATGCCAATCAGTAAGGCCCACAGCGCGGAGAACGGAAGGTCAGCGGTATCCTCATGCTTCTCGCCTGAAGGAAGAGGTGAAATCGTGGGCGACGCTTTCACCTCACTAAGCGGAACCACCTTTGTTTCCGGCGGATAGCAGAATCCGGCATCCGCGCATCCCTGGTAGGTCACCGTCAGGGTCGCGCCTTTATCCGCCTGGTTCACCGTAACGGGCACGCTCAGGCGCTGGCGATAGATTTCGCTTTTGCCGTAAAACTCATCTTCATGCCACTCGCCAGCGGGCATCTGTAATGCGCCCACGCTGGCCTGAGCAGGCGTAATGCTCACCTGCTTGCGATAGAGGTAATAGCCCTCTTTCACCTGCCAGTTGAGCGTAAGGTCGTGCTGGTTTTGCTGGAAATCGAAAACAAACGCCCGATCGGCAGGAATGAAGTTCGAACGGCCGGGCGCGTCAAACAGCCCGGCAAAAACTGATGTGCTGCAAAGCAGCAGGATCAGCGTAAGGAAGCGTTGAGCCATGAGAGATAGTCGTTATCGCCATGAACCACTGGCAAGACCAGCAGTTCCGGGGTTTGGTAGGGATGATGAGATTTGAGGCAGTCCAGGAGTGCCTGCTGATTCGCCAGATTGGTTTTAAGCAACATCTGGACTTCGTACTCTTGCTCCAGCTTACCTTCCCAATAGTAAAGAGAGGTAGCGCCGGGGAGGAGCGTGACGCAGGCTGCCCGTTTTTCGGCCAGCACTTTGGCGGCGAGATCCTGGGCAGAAGCTTCATCAGGGGCGGTGCACAGTACGACAACGGCATCAGGCGTGTTCACAAGTCGACCTCCTCATCACGAAAGTCTTCACTATATCACGCAAGACGACTGGTCATTAATGAAACGGGCCGCTGAGCGGCCCGATTTTAACTATTTTTACAACGGCTAACCGTTTACAGCACAATGCCGCCGATGATAAAGCCGAGGACCACGCAAAGCGTAATCGCCACCACGCCCGGGATGAGGAACGCGTGGTTAAACACGTACTTACCGATACGGGTTGAGCCGGTGTCGTCCATCTCCACCGCCGCCAGCAGGGTTGGGTAGGTTGGCAATACGAACAGGGCAGAAACCGCCGCAAAAGAGGCAATTGCCGTCAGCGGCGTCACACCCAGCATCAGCGCCGCAGGCATCAGCGCTTTGGTGGTCGCCGCCTGGGAGTAAAGCAGAGTAGCCGCGAAGAACAGCACGACAGCCAGCAGCCACGGATAGTTGTGCAGCAGGTCACCAGCGACGGTCTGGATATCGCTGATGTGCGCTTTCACGAAGGTATCACCAAGCCACGCCACACCCAGTACGCACACGCAGGCGCTCATACCGGATTTGAAGGTGCTGGCGTTCAGCACTTCGCTGGTATCAATTTTACAGGTGATGCTAATCAGCGTCGCGATGGTCAGCATGAACACCACAATCGCTTCGTTACGCGGCAGGACCGGGTTCTGGATCAGCCCCACGGTATCGCTGATGGCGGTCGCATAGAACATGACGGCGACAATACCAATCAGGAACAGCAGCACGGAGCGTTTCGCATGTGGCTTCAGTTCGAAGACCTGGCTGCCGCGCAGGCTCACTTCACCTTTTGCCAGACGCTCCTGATAAACCGGATCGTCTTTCAGTTCAGCACCGAGGAAGTTACACAGCACGGCGGTAATCATCACCGCAATCAGCGTCACCGGGATACAGATCGCCAGCAGCGTCAGGTAGCTCACGCCCATCGGCTCCAGGATACCGGCGAAGAAGACCACCGCCGCGGAAATCGGCGAGGCGGTAATCGCGATCTGGGACGCGACGACGGCAATAGAGAGCGGACGCGACGGACGGATACCCTGTTCTTTCGCCACTTCGGTAATCACCGGTAACGTGGAGAAAGCGGTGTGGCCAGTACCGGCGAGAATGGTCATAAACCAGGTCACCAGCGGAGCAAGGAAGGTTATGTATTTCGGGTGGCGGCGTAGCATGCGCTCCGCCAGGCTCACCAGGTAGTCCATACCGCCTGCCACCTGCATGGCGGCAATAGCGGCAATGACTGCCATGATGATTTCGATAACGTCGAACGGGATTGCGCCGGGTTTAATCTGAAAGATAAGGGTAAGAACGAGCACTCCAAGACCGCCGGCAAAACCGATGCCGATACCCCCGAGTCGTGCTCCCAAATAAATCGCCAACAAGACGATGACGAGTTCTGCTCCAAACATAAGGACCTGCCTTGCTTATTAACAAGTTGATATTGAATTGTTGTATTTTGGTAACGCCTAAAAAGAAAAAAGGCACGTCACAAGTGACGTGCCTTAAGAAGCCTAGCCTGAACGGTTACTGTTCGCTTTCATCGGTATATCGTTTCGCTTTATATGCCGGGTGCATCAGGTTTTGGGCCGAGAAGATATCGTCCAGCTCGGCTTCGGTCAACAGCCCGCGCTCCAGCACCACTTCACGCACGCTCTTACCGGTTTCGGCACAAATCTTACCGACGATGTCGCCGTTGTGGTGGCCAATGAACGGGTTGAGGTAGGTGACGATCCCGATGGAGTTATAGACATAACCTTCACAGACTTCTTTATTTGCCGTGATGCCGTTGATGCATTTTTCCAGCAGGTTGTAGCAGGCGTTGGTCAGAATGTGGATAGATTCAAACATCGCCTGGCCAATTACCGGCTCCATCACGTTCAGCTGCAGCTGACCCGCTTCAGAGGCCATGGTCACGGTCGTATCGTTACCGATGACTTTGAAGCAAACCTGATTCACTACTTCTGGCACGACTGGGTTCACCTTGGCTGGCATGATGGACGAACCTGCCTGCAGTTCTGGCAGGTTGATTTCGTTCAGGCCAGCGCGCGGGCCGGAAGAGAGCAGGCGCAGGTCGTTACAAATTTTGGACAGCTTAACCGCCAGACGTTTCAGCGCGCTGTGTACCATGACGTAGGCGCCGCAGTCGGAGGTCGCTTCAATCAGGTCTTCTGCAGGCACAACCGGCAGGTTGGACACTTCAGCCAGCTTCTGTACCGCCAGCTGCTGATAGCCATCCGGGGTGTTCAGACGCGTACCGATGGCGGTGGCGCCCAGGTTCACTTCCAGCAGCAGCTCGGAGGTACGCAGCAGGTTTTTGGTCTCTTCGTTCAGCAGTACGTTAAACGCGTGGAATTCCTGACCGAGGGTCATCGGCACCGCATCCTGCAGCTGGGTACGACCCATTTTCAGAATGTCCTGGAACTCAACCGCTTTACGCTGGAAGCCATCACCCAGCTGGTTGATCGCATCCACCAGTTTCACCACGGAGGCATACACCGCGATACGGAAGCCGGTAGGGTAGGCGTCGTTGGTGGACTGGCATTTGTTGACGTGGTCGTTCGGGTTCAGGTACTGGTATTCACCTTTCTGGTGACCCATCAGCTCCAGGCCAATGTTTGCCAGTACTTCGTTGGTATTCATGTTGACGGAAGTGCCCGCGCCGCCCTGATAGACGTCAACCGGGAACTGATCCATGCATTTGCCGTTGTTCAGCACTTCATCGCAGGCTGCGATAATCGCATTTGCCGCGCTTTTAGGAATGGTTTGCAGCTCTTTGTTGGCCAGGGCTGCGGCTTTCTTCACCATCACCATGCCACGAACAAACTCAGGGATGTCGCTGATTTTGCTGTTGCTGATGTAGAAGTTTTCAATCGCTCTCAGAGTGTGGACACCGTAGTAGGCATCCGCTGGAACTTCCCTGGTACCCAACAAGTCTTCTTCGATACGAATGTTGTTTAACATGTGAACCTTCTTTTCAAGCTGCCGATGGATTGTACTAAACACACAGTATTTATGTGGTTTTGAATATTTTCTGACCGACGATTATTCCCTCAATCAGCCAGATGCTCGAGATCATATGCTGATGATAGCGAATTGCCGTAAGCTGGATCACTTATTATCGAGCCGATTCCATGATAATTATTAATCTGTGAAATGGGTCACCGCTTTAATATTTCCAAAAAAAATATCCGTGCAAACTGATTGAATTTTCGCTAACCGTCACCATCTCATACAAACGCGCGTCGCGAACACATTCAGACAGGGGCCGATGGCCTCTGCCACACAGGAGATGCCAGTGCGCTGGATACCGTTTATTGCTTTCTTTCTCTATGTTTACATTGAGATTTCCATTTTCATCCAGGTTGCCCATGTGCTGGGCGTCCTGCTGACGCTGATTCTGGTGATTTTCACCTCCATCATCGGCATGTCGCTGGTGCGTAATCAGGGTTTCAAAAATTTCCTGATAATGCAGCAGAAGATGGCCGCAGGCGAAAGCCCGGCGGAAGAGATGATCAAAAGCGTGTCGTTGATTATTGCGGGGCTGCTGCTAATTCTGCCCGGGTTCTTCACCGACTTCCTCGGCCTTCTGCTGCTTCTGCCGCCGGTGCAAAAGCACCTGACCATGAAGCTGCTGCCGCATCTGCGCTTTAGCCGTATGCCCGGCGGTGGGTTCAGCACCGGGCCAGGCGACACGTTTGAAGGGGAATATCAGCGTAAGGATGAACAGCACGACCGTCTGGATCACAAAGACGATCGGTGATTTTGTTGCCCGGTGGCGCTTCGCTTACCGGGCCTACTAAAGCGCCAGCCACAACACCGCCAGCATGACGATGGCGTACATACTTTTCCACCCCACCATTGCCAGCAACAGCAGGCACAGTAGCCCCCCGACAAGCGCCAGTGCTTTATAACGGCCTTTCAGCAGACGACAACCTGCCAGCATGCACAGCAGGTAGATCATGATGAAAATGCCATTGGCGTAGACGAGCAGCGTATCCAGATTGACCTTCAGGGCGTAAATGCACAGCGTACTCACCACGCAGCAGCCCAGTACGGCATTCAGGGCATTCAGCGGCAGCTGGCGTTTAGACAGGCGCGCGAGGCGGTTATCAGGTTTATCCAGCGCCTGCGACCACACCAGACGGGCAAAGCTCTGGATATAAATGTTGAGGCTGGCAAAACAGGCCAGATAGCCGATAACGCAGGCGATCCACAGCGCCTTCACACCAAACAGTTCAACCACGATACCCGGCAGCGATGCCGCGGCGGCGAGATCGGCTCCGAAAGCCTTGAAGTGCAACACCAGCACGGTACACGCCCAGTACACCGTGCCTGCCAGCAGCAGGCCGATCATCAGTGCGCGGGGGAAATCACGTTCAGGCTGCTTAAATTCCGACGCCAGATGGGCAAAGGCTTCCAGACCGACAAAACACCAGAACATGACGGAGAGCGCGGCAAAAAGCTGTGAGTGGTCGACGTCTGTCACGGCCGGGAAGGGAATCTCTTTTACGGTGATATCGCCCGCCCACCAGATAGCGGCCACAAGCGCGACAATCAGCACTGCAACCAGCGTCTGCAGGTTGGCGCTGGAGCTGGCGCCGCGTGAGCCCACCCACCAGACGATAGCCAGCGTCCCCAGCTCGGCCAGCAACAGCTGCTCGTGATGCCAGCCAAACAGCGCCTGCCCAAAGCCTGTCGCAATATGCAACGCCGCCGGGAGGCCAACCGGAATGACGGAGAGAAACAGCCAGCCGGTCACTCGCTCCAGCCGTGCGCCAAAGGCCAGGCCGACAAAGTGCGCCACGCCGCCCGCGCTGGGAAAATGCCGCCCCAGGATGGCAAACACAATGGCTATCGGGAAAACCAGTACAATCAACACCGGCCACGCCCACAGGCTGTTATTTCCTGCCACCAGCGCCGCCAGTGCGGGTACGGCAAACACGCCCGTACCTAACAAGGAGGTTGAGAGCAGGCCGACGCCCTGCGCCAGCCCCAACTCCTGCTTGAGTCCACTCATTGACATCGCCCTGCCAATACCAAAAGAGAGGCGATGGTAACACTTTCGCAAATTTTTTTTTCAACTCCCCCTTGAAGGGGTAAAAAGCTATCCCCATCTCTCAGGGCACTAGTCGGAAAACCGCATGCGGGCCGGCGTCATCCATAACTGATAATGACTTTCTCAAAGGAGAGCTATCAATGAGTATTCGTCCGTTACATGATCGTGTGATCGTCAAACGTAAAGAAGTTGAAACCAAGTCTGCTGGCGGCATCGTTCTGACCGGTTCTGCAGCAGCCAAATCAACGCGTGGCGAAATCATCGCTGTCGGTAAGGGCCGCATCCTGGAAAACGGAACTGTGCAGCCACTGGACGTTAAAGTTGGTGACATCGTAATTTTCAACGATGGCTACGGCGTGAAATCCGAGAAGATCGACAATGAAGAAGTGTTGATCATGTCCGAGAGCGACATTCTGGCAATTGTTGAAGCGTAATTTACGCACGAGAATTTGAGGAAATAAGAACATGGCAGCTAAAGACGTAAAATTCGGTAACGACGCTCGTGTAAAAATGCTCCGCGGCGTAAACGTACTGGCAGATGCAGTTAAAGTGACCCTGGGCCCGAAAGGCCGTAACGTAGTGCTGGATAAATCCTTCGGCGCGCCAACCATCACCAAAGACGGTGTTTCCGTAGCACGTGAAATCGAGCTGGAAGACAAGTTCGAAAACATGGGTGCGCAGATGGTGAAAGAAGTGGCCTCTAAAGCGAACGACGCTGCAGGCGACGGTACCACCACCGCGACCGTTCTGGCGCAGGCCATCATCACCGAAGGTCTGAAAGCCGTTGCTGCGGGCATGAACCCAATGGATCTGAAACGTGGTATCGACAAAGCTGTCGCCTCCGCTGTGGAAGAACTGAAAGCGCTGTCCGTACCGTGCTCTGACTCTAAAGCGATTGCTCAGGTTGGTACCATCTCCGCTAACTCCGACGAAACCGTAGGTAAACTGATCGCGGAAGCGATGGACAAAGTCGGTAAAGAAGGCGTGATCACCGTTGAAGACGGTACCGGTCTGGAAGACGAACTGGACGTGGTTGAAGGTATGCAGTTCGACCGCGGTTACCTGTCCCCATACTTCATCAACAAGCCAGAGACTGGCGCTGTTGAGCTGGAAAGCCCGTTCATCCTGCTGGCTGACAAAAAAATCTCCAACATCCGCGAAATGCTGCCAGTGCTGGAAGCCGTTGCGAAAGCAGGCAAACCGCTGGTTATCATCGCTGAAGACGTTGAAGGCGAAGCGCTGGCGACCCTGGTGGTTAACACCATGCGCGGCATCGTGAAAGTGGCTGCGGTTAAAGCACCTGGCTTCGGCGATCGTCGTAAAGCGATGCTGCAGGATATCGCTACCCTGACCGGCGGTACCGTCATCTCTGAAGAGATCGGTATGGAGCTGGAAAAAGCGACCCTGGAAGACCTGGGCCAGGCGAAACGCGTTGTAATCAACAAAGACACCACCACCATCATCGATGGCGTGGGTGAAGAAGCCGCTATTCAGGGCCGCGTTGGTCAGATCCGTAAGCAGATCGAAGAAGCGACTTCCGATTACGACCGTGAAAAACTGCAGGAGCGCGTAGCGAAACTGGCAGGCGGCGTTGCGGTAATCAAAGTCGGTGCTGCGACCGAAGTTGAAATGAAAGAGAAAAAAGCACGCGTTGACGATGCCCTGCACGCGACCCGTGCTGCGGTAGAAGAAGGCGTGGTTGCGGGTGGTGGCGTTGCGCTGGTGCGCGTTGCCGCTAAACTGGCTGGCCTGACCGCTCAGAACGAAGACCAGAACGTGGGTATCAAAGTTGCGCTGCGCGCAATGGAAGCGCCTCTGCGTCAGATCGTGTCTAACGCCGGTGAAGAGCCATCTGTGGTGGCGAACAAGGTGAAAGCGGGCGAAGGTAACTACGGTTACAACGCTGCAACTGAAGAATACGGCAACATGATCGACTTCGGTATCCTGGACCCAACTAAAGTGACTC
>OLJR01000206.1_pt1 | contig 13828 bp, 15 predicted proteins | sample 1601541 | NCBI WGS metagenome assembly OLJR01 (sample SAMN04436879, study PRJEB24849) | human gut metagenome | biome: human gut; feature: NICU; material: stool | host: Homo sapiens | place: USA: Saint Louis, MO | collected 2012-01-23
ATGATCTCTTTGTCCAGCTCAGGGATAACGGTATAGCCGCCGTCAGCCTGCACCAACGTGGAGAGTGAGCGGGTATCGCCGGTCATGATGTAGTGCCGCAGCTCATCGTTGCTCACGCCTTTACCTTCAACAGAAGTTCCCGGCAGATTGCGCTGATCGTCAGCGACGGCCTCAAGGCGGGTAATTTCAACTTCAAGCGCATCAGCCTGGGCGCGGAGTTCATCGAACTGCTTGCCCTCTTCATCGTTCAGGCTTCGCTTTTCGCTGTCAGCTTTTTCCAGCATGGAACGCATCTGGGTTTTGAGTGCGGCTTTCTGCTGGCGTAATTCAAGTAATTTCTTCATGGAGTGGTTTCCGTAACAATTAACGTTGAGACGTGAAACCAGCGCTTGGAGGGATGTCCACCTGGAAAGGAAACCGTCGCAGAACGGGAAAAAACCAGGTGGACAGTGGCGGCTCACGTCTGAGTGCCACTCTTCAAGATATACATAATAATCAATGAGTAAACACCTCTATGTTGTCACAAACAGCAGCGAAAACAGGAGAACAAATAATTTACAAAGTTTGATAATATGAACGGGAAAAACACCACTTCTGGGGGATTTTATGGACTTCGATTTTGATGATATGGCGTACCCGGATATTTTTTTAATTTCCGGCGAGGAGTTTAAAGGAAGCCGGAACACAGGAAAAAATCAGGTAGATATCCCGTTTACTGACGAGCCGCAAATTGAATTGGGCGATATTCTGATTCAGAAGATTGGAAGCCGTGAGTTAAGCCTTAAAGTTGTCGATCTTTCAATATCAAAGAATGGAACGCTGAACGTGGGTACAACGCATCCCCACTTACTTACGCTATCCGTAGAGAATCTTTCTTCCGACGCACACAGGACAGCAAAGAGTATGAATACTTTTAACATTGGCTCCGTCAGTGGTGAGCAAGTTCAAATAGGTGAAAGTAATCATATGCTGGTGAATATCAGTATTACTGAACTTGTCGAGAAAGTGGCTAACTCTGGCGATCCACAGGCTAAATCAATATTGAAACAGTTACTGGAAAATAGCACCGTTGCCAGTATCGTTGGCGCTGGTGCTTCTGCGCTGTTAGGTCTGCTTTAAAATATGGCCTGGGAAACTAGGCCTTTAGCTTACATGGCTGGATGATTATTCTTTATCCAGCCCCCACTGATAGAAAGCCCAGCTTGCCGTTGATTGTGCGCTATGGATAGCGTTCTCAAGGCCAGAGGTTGGGTACGACAAATCAGCCGCCATCCTCTGTAGAAGATCGAGGTAAGCGCTGGCGTCTTTTGACAACTCTTGCCCCCCTTCTTCCAGCCCAGACTGGTACGATTCCAGATCAAGCTTTTCAGAAGTGACAAACGCACTCAGAGCCAGAAAATCCGTCACTGTAATCTCATCTTTATTTGAAAGCTCATCAACGGCGCTGTAGAGAAACTTAAGATCGCTCATATGCCCGTTATCTTTGCCAATCAGTTTCATTAATGACCTCTTTATTTTTCACGTATATATACAAAACTATGTTGGTTCAGTTGGTTCAGTTGGTTCAATTTGTAAAGATGATTGTTTTATAAGGATTATTTTCCGTTGAGTGAACCAACAAAGCCCCGATTTGAACCAACAATGGGTATTTTCATGTTGGTTCAGTCCATAAGGTTCTAAAATGTTGGTTCAAACTGCCCGTTTGTTGGTTCAAAACTGTTATTTGTTGGTTCAGTGTTGGTTCATTTTTTTGACATTAAATCCATATAAAACAGCCACATGAACATAACCAATAGACACTGAACCAACTGAACCAACATTAATAACCCTCACATGTGTAATTTATTCTTCTCCTTCTTCCGCAACCTGGTGAAGCACATAAACGTTGATTTGACGCCCATCAATACGCGGGGATTTCTGCTGGTATCCACGCCCGCTGGACGGCTCAGAGAGCAAGCCAGCAGCGGCAAGCACGCGGGCAAACTGCCTGGCATTAAAGCCCTGAGCAATCTCCTTCTCAAAAGTTGCAGGGAATGTATAGAACACCATGGGCGCATCATCATGGTTGCTCTTGCGCTTGCGATACCCGGCAAGATTACTGATAGGCAGGCTTGCAGGATCATAAGGCAAGGGGGCGAATCGGCTCAGACCATAAGCATTAAGAAACGCCTCGCACTGCTCGATGATCTGCTGGTGCTCTTTGTTACCCGTGCCGAACTCTTTCACCCAGGCATTAAAGCTATGCTGGATAGCATCACGGCTGGCCTGTTCGTCCCATCCGGTGATCGATGCACCAGTTACCAGCGCAGCTTCAAGGATTGCAAAACGTTCTGCTACGCGGTGTACCTGCTCACCATAATCAGCCGGAATGAGTCCGCGCCAGCGCGTCTGGGCGTCATGCACAGCCTGTTTAGCTTCCTTCTGGTGATCTGCCAACCATTTAACCCACTCTCGGCCCGCTGCACCGTGATTTTCAATCCATGCCTGTTTCAGTGCATCAGCATGAGCCTTGCCATTCTGCAGGCCATGAAAGGCCGTCGATTTCTCCATGGGGATATTCAGCAGGCGAACCAGCTGGCCTGCCTTAACTTTTAGCCCACCAGCAGAAAGAAACGTCTCAATATCCATTTCCCCGGTACTGATTGCTACAGTGCGCCAGCGTTTCAACTCCCGATTGCCGCCCTCTTTGGCTCCCTGCAGCTTTCCAGCACCGTTAAACAAGGTGTATGCCGACGTGGCAACGTCTTTGGCGCTGCTACCCTGCCCCACTTCATCCAGCGGTAACAGACTGTCGTTATGTGCCTCCGCTTCGTTTGCGATGCCAAGCGCAGTACCGTACCACGTGAGCCGCAGAGCATCCGGCTCGCCCCACAGACTGCTCGCAATATTAGCTGTAGTGGTCTTACCGGCGCTCGACTGCTCGAACAAGTGGACACCGAAACCATCAGCACCCACCAGCCCAATTAGCGGCGCGGATAATGCCGCCGCCACTCCCAGCATCATTGATGGGTTGCCGCCGGCCAGATAAGCCACTGAATCCCGCCAACCCTCAGCAGTACCAGAAACGGCATAACCGGAAGATGCCGCGCTGCGACCATTAAAGAGAATGGGTGTCTCTGGATCACCAATAACTTCGCCATCAGGCATGATATATGCCCCATGATGCCAGCCGGTGGTATGAGTGATAATCCATTCCTGACCAGATCCGCACTGCTGCAGCCAGTCGGCCAGAATGGCACGAAAGGTGCTTTTAGTGGTCACGTTAACCCCTCCAGCTTTAAGTGAGCGCCAGCCTTCACGCTCTCCAACATCAGCGCAAGGGATCGCCCTGGTAATATCTTCGTGTCCACGCGGCGAACGCCAGCGCAAAACAAGGTAGCGTTCTGCCCCGTCACTACCTGATCCAACTACCTCAAGAGGCGAGCAAAGCCAAGTTTCGTTATTGATGATTTCGCCGCTTTCCTTGTCCACCTTTGGCGTAATCCAGTACAAGCCATCGTTACGACTCTCCACGCGTGGTTTCAGTTCGTCACCTTGCAGCGCTGATTTTTGCTCTTTTTTACCGCCGTCAATAGACTTAAGTTTTACCACCACCTTTTCGCCCTCCGGCTGGTACATCGAATCATTAAATGCTGCTGCGGCTGCTTCCAACCCGTGTTGCTGGTGAAAATCATTCCAGTCGGCCTTTTCCTCAGACTGAGGTAAAGCCACCCGGCCAGAGACAGCTTTAGCGGCTTTTTCTGCGGCTGATTTACCCGTGTTTGGTTCGCCAGGCTTAATATCGTTATCAGCGGCGATGATGATCTGCGCATCTGGGTAACGCTGTCGTATCACCTGCGCAACTGGCAGCAGGTTCCCGGCGTCAATCGCTGCGATAATTGTCGCATCAGGGCGAAACTTCTGAACCGAAAGCGCCGTTGCCAGTCCTTCGGCAATAATCACCGTCACCGGCGTTTCACCGGAATTAACCACGCAAAAAGAGCCTTTCTTCACCGTTCCGGCCACCAGCCGCTTATTGCCATCTGGCTTAATCACCTGTGCTCCTGTTGTTGCGCCAGCGCCGTTTTTCAGCACCAGCAGCAGAGATCCATCGGACAGCATCGGGAAGGGGCATTGAAGCCCCTTTGATGCAAGGTAAGCAGACTGACCCGGAGAGGCTTTCGCGACCAGCGCCGCAACTTTCCCGGCGATATCCATTTGAGGCTTCGCTCTGGCTGGCTTCGGTTCCGGCATAGGCAGCGCCATAGCTTCGGCCACCAGCTCAGCCGCTTCTCTCGCACCGCACTGATTGACCTTCATCACCAGATCCAGCCCGGTACCCGCGCCACAGTGCGAACAGAAATACGTTCCCCGGTTATCTTTATTGTCGAACCGGTAGCGGGTTTTGCCGCCGCAAGCCGGACACGGCCCCTCACCGCGATTCGTCGGAATCGCCAGGCGTTCCAGTATCGACGGCCAGTAGCCGTTTGCCTTGCTGCGTACATCGCTTACAAAGTCATTTTGCACTGTAAGCCTCCCGCGCTTTCTGAAGACGATCTTTTGACTCATGCACCAGGCTGAAAATGGCGTCCACACAGTTAGATTCGTGTTCATCACCTTCGCCGAGGGAGTCCATCCAGATTTCCAGCATAGCCAGAGCCTGATTGCTGTATGCCAGTGCGTCTTCGGCGTGCATCAGGACTTCAAAAGGAACCTGTCTCATTTCGTCTCTCCCATGCGCAGCTCGGCGATTAATGCCCGGTGGATTTCCTGATTAAAATCACACGCAATAGAAATCAGATTCAGCAGCGTTTCTGAACATTCAGCAGAGGCCTTCTCCAGAATGGTTTCGTAAAGTGATGAGGCCAGCGCTGATTTATATTCGGCCTGCTCCAGACAGATTGGCTCACGCATGGCGCACCTCCACAGGCAGACGGCCAGCGAATACCATCACGCAGCCAGCAGGTGATTGCTCGCGGGCTTCGCGCTCAGTGGTAGCGGTGATGTGAATGACGTTGCGCCCGATGGCGCTCAGTGCGAGAAAACGCCAGATGTAGGACTTCCGCCCTTGCGGGTGTGTGATATGATCTTTCATAGCTGCCTCGTTACTTTCGCTAACGGTGGTGGTTAGCCCTCGTTCGGTACTGGTAATACCGTTCGGGGGCGTTGTTTTTATAGATAGCATCGTGATAAGGTGCGTACCTATTTGAAAAAACACTACAGCAATAGGTACGCACATGTCAACAATCATTAAGCGAGATAAGCAACCTAAAGGAACGGGTAAGGCTCCTGCATTCCAGATTCGCATTCCCCCTGAGTTAAAAGAGCAATTCGATAAAGAAGCCAAGCACGATGGAGTTAGCCTGGCTAACTGGCTAAAAGAATTAGGCAGAGCAGAATTAAATAAGCGCGGCATCGAGCCAAAAGGATGAACAGGGTTACTCCCCGTAATGCTGTGAACTGACCCTCTTAAAGAGGGTTGGTTATCTTCGCAGCTCTCTCCGTTATTCGTCGGAACCTCAACTGCACATTGTTGATTTCCCTTGATACATCCTTTAAAGATGATTGCCGAACCTAAGCAGTGTTGATGTTCAAGCCAACCCGAACACTGTTCGTGTTTGTTGCCCGCCAATTCTAACGGTTCGTTATAATCAATTTGATTCAATGGATTGCGATGTCCGGACGTTAAACGTACGTAGTTGTTTAAACTCGGCATATCACCGAGTTTGGTTTGCGCGTGCGAATTTCGTCGGAGCAAATTCTGCGCAACCCTGATTGAGTTATGCAAAATCACTCAGCACCTCCAACACGCTTAACCAACCAGCGTTGTGCCAGTTCTGTGAGTTTCGTCTTGCGGATTGCTGTACGGGTATCAAGATCCAACAGAGCACAATCACGGCTTTCCAGATAAGCCAGCAACGCCAGCTGATCGGCGTTCATATGGTCACGTACCTGCTTAACCGGAATTTCTTTCTGTTTCGCCCACACTCGCGGGTGCATACCCAGCACAAGGCTATTCAGGAACGAGCATTCATTGCTGTAGGCAAAGCCGTGCTGCCTGTCGCCGGTGCGCTCGATGTAGCCCTTCATTGCATCGGCCATACTCTTATGATCTTCGCAGGCAGCCACGCGATTTTTACGCCAGCCCAACAACGCCGCCTCATGTTCCTCTGGCGCTACGCGGCGCAGACGTTCTTCACAGTCGATGAAATACTGGCGGGCCATCTTGCCTTGCGCGTTGCGCTCAACCATAGAAAGCTCTTTAGCCATATTCAGGCTGACAATGTAGTCATGCTCGATACGCTGGCGAGATTTTGAGCTCGCCCGTTTTGGCGAGGTCAAATATTCGACAATCACATAATCACCCCCTTCAACGAATCCATACTGCTTAATGCGCCCTTTGATCCAGTTGGTAAAGTCACGCCCTACAACCAGAAACGTATGAAGCATACGGCCGCTTACAGACTGGGTTTCTTTCCCGCCAATCTTGCTCATGGTTACAGGGATTCGCGCAGCAAAATTATCGCTGGAAATATCTTTCTGGCTGGTTTCGGGTTGAGTTTGGCCGCTGCCAGCCAAGGCAGTTATTTTTTCCATATTCGTTTACCTGTAGTTAATTAAGCAGATTTGCGGCTGTATGGGTTATTGACGTTCTCTACTGCAGGCGGATTGCGAACCCACCAGAGCACATCAGAAAGAAGCCAGGCACAACTATTTCGGCCAAAGTGACAGCGCGGTGGGAAGCGCCCCTGCTGTTCCATCTTCCAGCGACTGGAACGGGAAAGGCTGGTGATTTCGCTGCATTCTTCTTCACGGATTCGACGGTCGAACTTGAAGCCGTACTCCTCCAGAAGGGTGCGGCGCTGCTCAGGATTTGGCGGGGTAAAGGTGATATTTTGCATGTTGCCTCCACTGTTTCTACGTTTTGTGGAGGCTAGTTTGCAACCTTTAACACTGGATGAAAATACAGTTGTAAGCATAGAAACATACTGATAATGCTTATAAATATATCAGTATGCTTAGGAGTATATGAGTAAGGCTTACTGTGTTCTTTCGCTCGGCCTCTTATGCGCATTGTTTAATATTGCTGCTATTTTCGTTTCTGTTTTTATTGGCAATTCACCATTGATGAACCAGTCAGGTCTGGCGATCAACTCACGTGCCCAAGCAGAATAGTTAATAGTTCCATCTGGTTTTCTGCAGCTCTCATTAAAAGCATTTTGTTGCTCTTCTTTAAAGCGCATGGCTACCATTAAAATTTGCTCTCGATTTCTTGCATGTCTTTCAGCAGAATGATGCACAATTTCATTGCCATTAATCTTATGAGGTTCTACAGATTCAAAATCATCTGTTAGCGTGAAATAATCGCCACCACAGTCAAGAAGTCGCCTTATATCCTGAGCGGTAATCCACAAGTCATTTATAGATATTTTATTTTTGAAGACTTGATCGTCTTCTTCATCATAATCGCTATCTTCGCCAACCATTAAAAGCTGTACGGCGGGATTATCAGTTTCGGGATTGCACGGGGTTAATTCAAAACCACTTAGGGCATACTCTCCAAAGTTTTGCAGTTCTTCCAGTCCGCTCCAAAGACGCCACAACCCATAAGCCTTACCAATAGAGCTGAAACACCCGTTTTCTGAGTCTTGACCAAATAAAGGCACGTGAATGGTTTCATCTGCTTCCTCATTGTAATCACATCTGAAAAGATGAAGCCTGGAAAATTCAGTAATATTGTTTCCCATCATGGATGTGGTGGAGTTTGCCTTTCTGGTATCGAACCAAGCGCTTGCAGACTTGCTATCAGTTTTCATATATAAAACAGCGCGAGCATCAAATAAATTGAGGCATAAAGCTATTTTTTTAGTAACACCCAAATTAATCAGATCGCTAATCTCGCAACCCAGCAATCTTGACGCACGCTCAATATTGCAATATTGAAAAGGAATTTTAATGTCGTTAGCCATTGCGCTACCCTCAACGCCCCTAATTAACTTGCGAGCCAGGCGGGTAGGGTTTCCCGCTTTTCGGTTGGCCGACCTAGACCCGCAATATCATTTTAATCTCTATTCGCTACAGGTAACAGAACCACATTTTGATGATTACCCGCAAGAAGTTCTAATCGGTCATACCACTTATTCAGCGCGTCCAGCTTCTCAGGCAAGTACAGACTACGGTTATAAATCGCCATGACTCCCGGCATTGAGTGACCCAGTAGCTGCTCCACAACATGTGGAGCGATACCCATATTATTCATATGAGTTGCAAGTGTTCGTCGTAGATCGTGCAGTGTCCATGGTTCAGAATGCCCCAGCTTTTTATAAACGCTACGGCCCCACTGGCTTACCGCTTCACTGCCTTTAACCGATCCAAGCAAAAGGCCGGATAATTTCGTTTCATCATGCAGTATTTCAATGAATTTGCGCATGGCATCCGGCACAGGTCTTACAATCTTCTCGCCGCCCTTGCTGTGTTCTTTGGGAACTGTCCAGACCCAGGCATCCATATCCCATTCACTCCATTCTGACAGTCTGGCCTCCTGCGTTCGGCACCCAAACACCATTAAGATTGTCAGTAGCCTGGTGTAGTAAGGCATGAAGCAAGTTCCAGAGGTAATGGCAGCCCATAAATCTCCAGCCTCTTTATCGTTTAATACCCGGTCTTTTTTTGCCTGTTTTTTACCGACATCTGGAATTGTTAAATCTTCAAGCGCGGTACTCACAGCATAGCGACGAACCCGGCAGAATTTCAGGGCTTGCTTGCACATCTGGAACACATAACCCGCAGCAACTGGCGTTTTCTTTTTCATCCTGTCAAAGCAGTCAAGCCAATAACGGGTTTCGCAGTCAGCGAGCGCCATTTTCCCAATATAAGGATAAATGTGTTTACGCAGCTCCGCTTTGTGCCTTTCAACATTCGCGCGGTTCTCTTCTGCATATTCGCGTATCCAGTATTCGATAGCTTCCTTAACAGTGACCGGTTTAAGCGTTTCCTGAGTGGTCAGCGCCAACTGGTGCTTTGGATCTTTACCTGAGGCCAGCCACTGGCGGCATTTATCACGCGAAGAACGGGCCTCCTTGAGGCTCATATCCGGGTATCGTCCCAGAGTCAGACGGTGCAGCTTCTGCCCGTCGAGTCGGTAAGTAAACACCCAGCTAATACCACCAGCTTTCGTTACCTTGGCGCTCAGCCCGGCACCATCAGCATAGAACTCAATCTTACTGGCCGGGATGCCATGTAATCCCTTTAACTTCCTGTCGCTCAGTTTGTTAAGTTCGCCAGCCATAGACCACCCAGCCCAAAGTGTTTATACAAATGTTTATACAGAATTGCTTGCATAATAGCATAAACAAAGAAAAACACTGGAACAATATACAGGCATGAATTTATACAACACATTGATTATTATATGAATATTATAATCATCTAAAATCATGAAAACAGCTAATATGACAGTACGGCATGAACTGATAGATTTCAGCTATGTTATTGAATAAAAAGGCGCTACTCGGCATGGGATAGCGCCTTTTTTATTAATGTTTATACAGATGTTTATACAGCTTTGTCTGAACAAACAAAAAAGCACCAGAACAATACTGGTGCTTTGTAGGGGGATGAACCTCTTTCAACGCCTTAATTTATCTGGCTTTCGCCACTGATAGGGTGGCGCTTCCATGCGCTGGCGGTGCCGCTGTTTAGCAGCCAACACCATAGCTGTTTTAGTGCGGATTACCAGCTTATCCTGCCCGTTAAGTTCATGGCCCAATTGACGTGCCATTTCGTTGATCACAGACTCAATTTTCTTGTGTTTGAGCATATTCAAATCCCGGTAAATTCGGCAAGTCGCTGCTTATGGCTATCGCTCATATCGAATGCAAAATCCTCGTGCTCTGCCTGGAATGTGCCGAACGCCATAAGCGCAGAAACCGCAGGGTCTATCTTGTTGGAGGATTTCTTTTTGTTGGGCTTGATATTGGCATTGGCGTCGGACTCCATCACCACGTTACCAATCGCCCAGGCCAGAACCGGATCGCCACGATGACGCACCACCTTGCGGTTAACAAAAACCTCAAAGGATTTCGCTACCGGGCTGAATTTCAGATAGGTTTGCGGGAACGGCTCCACATCGAGGCCAGCCCCCTGCAACTGAGTGCGCAAGTGTGTGGCGTTCCACGTATCAAAGCCCACCAGCCGGATATTGAATGTTTCAGCGTCGCGCAGGATATCGTCACGGATGCGGTCATAGTCGATACAGTCGCCGGGGGTGGTTCGTATCCAGCCCGCTTTTACCCACTGGCGATAGATGGCGCGGTTTTTGTTAGCAACGTTAAGTAGCTGCGCTTCGGGCAGATAGTGCCGGGTAAGAAGCCTGATCTCGCGTTCAAACGGGAAAGCGTAACTCACGCTGGTAATATCGCTGGTTGAGGACAGGTCAAATCCGGCGTAACACTCCATCCCGGCCAGATCTTCTTCGGCATAATCGAGTGCACAGGCATCCCATGCCCCAGCACCCATCCACGGTGTGGAACCCTGACACCAGATATTGAAACGCTTGGTCAGCATCTCCACCCATTGCGAAGGTATCCCCCGCGCTTTCTGGATGGTGGATTCCAGTTTCGCCGCGTCAACGGACACATGCAGATTAGGGTTGGCCTTGATCCACATTTCCGGCTGCTCAACCTCGCTTTCGTCGTCCAGCTCGTAGATCAGGACAAACAGCGAGTCATTGCTCTCTTCCCCGGCCAGAATCTGACAGCAGTAGTCATAATGCTGTTTACAGGCGGAGACAACGTTACTCCCGGCTGTCGTGATGGCGAACAAAATCGCCTCAGGACGTGCGCCCATACCTAGCTCAAGCGCAGAATAAACGCCGTTATCCGGGTGAAGGTGGTATTCATCGACAATCGCCAGGCTGGGGTTAGTCCCTTCAATGGTCGCCGCTTTCGCCGCCAGAGGCTTTAGCAGGCTGTTGCTCTTCGGGAAAATGACTTTATGCGCCTGAATATTTACGCGCTTTTTCAGCGGTTTTGACAGCAGGCACATCTGGCGGGCATCGTCGAACACGATTCTGGCCTGATCCCGGCTCACCGCCGCCGTGTAGATATCCTGCTGGCCCTTCTCCATTACCAGAAACCAGTTAGCCAGCATGGCGGCCACGGTGGATTTGGCGTTCTTACGCGGCACCTCAATAAATGCGCTGCTGTATTTCCGGCGTCCTGACTCCCTGACCTTAAAGCCCAGCAGGTTAGCAAAGGCGAACTGCTGCCACGGTTCCAGCTCGATAGGCTGGCCCCGCAGCGGGCCTTTGACGTGTGGACAGAGCCGGGAGAACGCAATAAACCGTTCTACGGTCGCCGTATCGAACTCATAACGGGGGTCATTCAGGTCTGAAAAGTACCTTTCCACGGCCTGTTTTACGCGCTTACAGGCCGGGATTTCACCCGTTTTTATCGCGTTTGCGTACTCATTCCAGACGGTCAAGCTCGTCTTCCTCTTCCGTTTCTACCGGGTTACGGCGGCGGCTTACCGGATCAAAGCCCAGCAGCGACGACATTTTAATCATAATTTTTTCAGCATCTGCCTTTGCACTCAGTGCCGGATTTCGGCTCTCGCCCCCTTGGCTGTTAACAATGCTGAACCCACGGCTGGCAAGGTCTTTCACTGCTTTTCGGTACATCGAATAGTTAACGCAAAAAAGCTCAAGATTGTTCCAGTCGGCGGGAGTCAAATCACCGCGTTCGGCCAGTTGCTTCGCCTTTGCTTTCCACTGCTGCGCGGCTAACTCATCAAGGTAAGCTGGCGGTTTTGGTGGTCTTGCCATAAAAAATTCTCGTTTCCATCGCGTTTTATTTTCAAAAAAATCACCGTGCGTAAAAATTTGAGGGGGCGGGCGGTGCCTTGCGCCTGGGGTTTTGTCATGAAAACACCCCCCACCCCGCCTGAGCGGCCTGTCAGCGGTTGCGGAAGCAATCCAGCACCTCACGGTCACGCTGACTCATGCGAGGCACTGGCTTGCGCTCGTTGCGCTTGGCGCGGCCTTGCATGAAGCCATCACGGCTACGAGTCAGGGATTGGTACAGATTCACCACGTCTTTCTCATTCATCGCGCTCACCATTTGGCCTTGGTATGCAGTTATGGCAGTGCTTCATCGGTGGCTCGGTGCGTCGGCCACAGCGGTGGCACGTGCAGGGTGGAGAACCTCCACCCCATGAACCAGCAATACAAACAGTGACAATGACCACCAGGGGCAGGATGAGTAAGCCATTCCAGATGATTTCCAGCATTGCTATACGTTCTCCTCATATATCCAGTCATTGCGGCTGGCTGCACGCTCTTCCTGCTCACGGTACATACCCGCTTTACGGTTATGTTTAGTGATGGGGTCTTGCTGAGTGGTCTTCTGGTTGTGATGGGTCTGGCAGAGGCCCTGGTGATTCCACTCAGGCCAGAACAGGACGTCCTCACCACCATTGATAGGGATAATGTGATCCACCACCTTTGCCGGGACATAGAGCCCCTGCTTCTCACATTCCACACAAAGTGGATGCCGCTTGAGATATTGAAGCCGGTACTTCTCCCATGTAGCTGAATACCCTCTGGCTCGGCGGTGTCCGCGCCTGGCGTCCTCAGCCCGCCACACCTGCCGCCGGTGCTCATCACACTTGCCAGACGCCACCCGCTTGTTACATCCCGGTTCAGTACAACGGCGTAATGGTTGCCACGGCATCAGTACACCCCCACATCGCGATACACAGACCACAATGCAGAGATAGCAAGGGGGATCTCTTTCGCCTCCACATCACTAATCATCGTGCGGTATTCGTACAGTTGGGAAACGTACATAAGGCATCCGATCTTGATGGCAGGAGTGAATTCCAGGCCAGCACCGAACCGTTTACCGATATGCTTCTGGCAGACTTCCAGTGACGCTTCGATGTATGCCTGAATCATTGCATCTTCATAGGAATCATCGTTATCGATGCGGCAGTGAAGTTTTGCCTCATCAAGCCCAATTAGTTCACTCACGGCTTAAGCCCCCCCTTACAAAGCAACTCCAGCCTGGTAGCCTTTTCATCAGGAATTGCCGACTGAATATCAAATGCTTTTGCATCATGTCCTTTCTGTTTCCAGATGATCCGGCTGGCGCTGGTTACGTCAGAGCGGTAACGTACCCACATACGAAATGTAACCTCGGACATTTCAGCACCCGCAGCAATCAGCTCACGGCCACTGATCCCCTTCACTTCTGCCCAGACTGTCGCAACGTCATACCATTCCTGAATGACGCCACCAGAAGGGGTTCGGCTGGTAGTAAAATTCTGAATCGTGACGCGTTGCCTTAATCCTCCCGGCCTCATGACGCATCCTCCTTAGTCTCAGAACCGGTACTGACCTTCACTTCCTGCTTCCATGCCTGGCTGTATTCGTCGCCACCTTCACGCGGCGGCATCCCTTCGCGTTCGCGGGCTTCGTTCGGGTTCATGATCCCGTTCTTGATACCGCGCTCATAAGTTGCGTAACGTTCGGTTGGAGTGGCTCGAAGAAGATCGGCAGAGTCGAACTCCACCTGATAACGAATTCCAGGTACAGGCGATGCCACCAGCAACGCAGATTTAATCTGCTGCTCGAAGTTCGCCAACCACGGGCGCATTGTCATGGTAAGAAAGGCGCGGCTCGCCTCACTAAAATTGCTGTAGGTGCTGTTGCTGTATTCCTGCAGGAAGATGGGAGAAACGTTAAACATGCGGGCAATATCTTCGATGGTGAAGCGCCGGGAGGCCAGCCACTCAGCATCCTGATTGCTCATGCCAAGCTGCTTATAGTCCATGCCACCTTCAAGGATCG
>OLJR01000241.1_pt1 | contig 11689 bp, 10 predicted proteins | sample 1601541 | NCBI WGS metagenome assembly OLJR01 (sample SAMN04436879, study PRJEB24849) | human gut metagenome | biome: human gut; feature: NICU; material: stool | host: Homo sapiens | place: USA: Saint Louis, MO | collected 2012-01-23
GGTGCGCTCGCTGAAAGAGAAAGGCCCGTTCTGGATAGAAAAAATGCCTGAAATTCCTGAACTGGTTTATGACAGTTTGCGTCAGAGCAAGAACCTTCAGCACAGCATGGATAAAATCGCTCGCGAACTTCAGTCCAGCCGTGTTCGCCAGGGCCAGTCACGCTATCTCTTTGGGATTGGCGCAACGCTGCTGCTGAGCGGCACGCTGCTGCTGATCAACCGCCCGGAGTGGCAGATGATGCCCGCCTGGCTGATGGCCGCCGGGGTGGTTGTCTGGCTTGCCGGATGGCGAAAAACGCGCTGAGTTTGCGTCGCTATCGACAGGTCGCATACGTATAATGCGACCTGACTTATTAATCATCTATCCCTGAGGAACATGTATGGGTGGTATCAGTATCTGGCAATTGTTGATCATTGCCGTCATCGTCGTGCTGCTGTTTGGCACCAAAAAGCTCGGTTCTATTGGTTCCGATCTGGGCGCGTCTATCAAAGGCTTCAAGAAAGCGATGAGCGATGATGAGAGCAAGCAGGATAAAACCAGCCAGGACGCTGACTTTACTGCTAAATCCATCTCCGACAAGCAAGAAGAAGCCAAAAAGGAAGACGCTAAACGCCACGATAAAGAGCAGGTGTAAGTCGTGTTCGACATTGGTTTTAGTGAGCTCCTGCTGGTCTTTGTGATTGGCCTGATCGTGCTGGGGCCTCAGCGTCTGCCGGTGGCGGTGAAAACCGTTGCGGGCTGGGTTCGTGCGCTGAGATCGCTGGCATCGACCGTTCAGAATGAACTGGCCCAGGAGCTTAAGCTGCAGGAATTTCAGGAAAGCCTGAAAAAGGTTGAGAAGGCGAGCATGGATAACCTGACGCCGGAACTGAAAGCGTCAATGGATGAGCTGCGCGAAGCGGCGGAATCCATGAAGCGCTCCTATAGCATCAACGATCCTGAAAAAGCGAGCGATGAAGCGAACACCATCCATAACCCGGTGGTGAAGGGCAGCGAAGAACAGCGTGAGGGCGTCACGCCTGCCAGCGCTGAACATCAGGCTGCTGCGCCTGAACAGACGCCGCAGGAAACCGAAGTGAAAAAACAGGTGCAGCCGGAAAAGCCCGTGGTTAACGCTGCCGAGGCAAAGCCCGCCGCGCCCGTTTCCGAATCATCCCCCTCGTCGAGTGATAAAGCGTAAACATGGCTGTAGATGATACTCAACCGCTGATTACGCACCTCATAGAGCTGCGTAAGCGTCTGTTAAACTGCATTATTGCGGTTCTCGTTATTTTTCTATGCCTGGTCTATTTCGCCAACGATATCTACCAGGTGGTTTCTGCGCCGCTGATCAAGCAAATGCCGCTGGGCGCAACGATGATTGCAACAGACGTTGCTTCTCCGTTCTTTACCCCCATCAAGTTGACCTTTTGGGTGTCGTTGATTGCCTCTGCGCCCGTCATTCTTTACCAGGTGTGGGCCTTTGTGGCGCCGGCACTGTATAAGCACGAACGCAAGCTGGTCATTCCGCTGCTGGTATCCAGTTCGCTGCTGTTCTATATCGGCATGGCGTTTGCCTATTTCGTTGTCTTCCCGCTGGCCTTCGGCTTCCTGACGCATACCGCGCCGGAAGGCGTCCAGGTGTCGACGGATATCGCCAGCTACCTCAGCTTCGTGATGGCGCTGTTTATGGCGTTCGGCGTGGCCTTTGAGGTACCGGTGGCCATCGTGCTGCTCTGCTGGGTAGGGGTCACCACGCCGGATGACCTGCGTAAGAAGCGTCCGTATATCCTGGTCGGCGCATTTGTGGTCGGCATGCTGCTGACCCCGCCGGATGTGTTCTCTCAGACGCTGCTGGCCATACCGATGTACTGCCTGTTTGAGGTTGGCGTCTTCTTCTCACGGTTCTACGTGGGTAAAGGGCGTCGATCGGATGACGAAGACGCTACGTCCGACAAGACCACTGAAGAGTAAAACCAGCCGCCCGTCAGGGCGGTTGTTATATGGGGATTCGCATGTTTGATATCGGACTCAACCTGACCAGCTCGCAGTTTGCGAAAGATCGCGATGAGGTGGTTGCGCGCGCGTTTGCCGCTGGGGTGAAAGGGCTGCTGCTGACGGGCACCAACCTGCATGAGAGCGAGCAGGCGCAGCAGCTGGCGCAACGCTACGAACGCTGTTGGTCTACCGCTGGCGTGCATCCTCACGACAGCAGCCAGTGGACCCCGGAAAGCGGGGAAACCCTGCGCAGGCTGGCGAAGACACCAGAAGTGGTGGCGATTGGCGAATGCGGCCTCGATTTCAACCGTAACTTTTCCACGCCTGAAGAGCAGGAAAAGGCATTCACTGCCCAGCTTGCGCTGGCGGCAGAGCTTGAAATGCCCGTATTTATGCACTGCCGCGACGCGCATGAGCGTTTCCTGACTCTGCTGGATCCGTGGCTCGAGAAACTGCCCGGCGCGGTGCTGCACTGCTTCACCGGCTCACGGCAGGAGGCGCTGGAGTGCCTGGAACGCGGGCTTTATCTGGGCATTACCGGCTGGGTTTGCGACGAGCGCCGCGGGCTTGAGCTTCGGGAGCTGCTACCCGCGATCCCGGCTGACCGGTTGCTCCTTGAAACGGATGCGCCCTATCTGCTCCCGCGCGATATGCAACCCAAACCGGCATCGCGACGCAATGAGCCCGCTTATCTGGGGCACATAGTTGAGCGCGTCGCGACGTGGCGCGGAGAGGATCCGCACTGGCTTTCCGCACAGACGGATGACAACGTGCGTAATCTGTTTGGGATAAACGTTTAAAGTTTGCGGAAGTCGGTGTTTTTAACGCTCTGCAGCACCTGCTTGTTCAGCAGATTAAGCAACAGCATAGAGCGCGCTTCCCCGTCCGGCTCGGCAAAAATCGCCTGCAGGCCTTCGAAAGCCCCTTCGGTAATCACGACGCTATCGCCCGTGTAGGGCGTTTCCGGGTCGGTAAGGTCTTCGGGCTGCTGATAAATCGACAGCTGGTGGATGACCGATGAGGGAACCGTCGCGGGGTGGGCGCCAAAGCGAACAAAATGGCTGACGCCGCGCGTGGCGCTGATGGTGGTGGTGTGGATCACCTCCGGATCGAACTCCACGAACAGGTAGTTCGGGAACAACGGCTCGCTAACGGTTGTGCGCTTCCCGCGCTGCATTTTTTCAAGCGTGATCACGGGCGTCAGGCAATTGACTGACTGACGTTCAAGATGTTCCTGCGCGCGCTGAAGTTGCCCGCGTTTGCAATACAGTAAATACCAGGCCTGCATAATCACTCTTTCCCTTAGTTCGGGGCGCAAGCATATCAAAACCCTGGCGGGATCGCTAAGTTGATTATAATGGGCGAAAATGGGACAGAACGCATAACTTCACGCTAATTTAACAAAATTACAGCATCAAGCAGTCTTACGCCGTATAATGAAGCGCTTACAGAGAGGCCATGATTAACTGCATGAAATACCACGATCTCCGCGACTTCCTGACGCTGCTGGAAAAGCAGGGTGAACTCAAACGTATAACACTTCCTGTTGATCCTTATCTGGAGATGACAGAAATTGCTGACCGCACCCTGCGTGCCGGTGGCCCCGCATTACTGTTTGAAAATCCGAAAGGGTACGCCATGCCGGTGCTGTGCAACCTGTTTGGTACACCGCGTCGCGTCGCACTGGGGATGGGGCAGGAAGACGTCACGGCCCTGCGCGAAGTCGGTAAGCTGCTGGCCTTCCTGAAAGAGCCGGAGCCGCCGAAAGGCTTCCGCGATCTGTTCGACAAGCTGCCGCAGTTTAAGCAGGTGCTAAACATGCCCACCAAACGCCTGCGCGGCGCGCCCTGCCAGCAGAAGGTGCTGGAAGGCGATGCGGTTGATTTGACTAAAATCCCTATCATGCAGTGCTGGCCGGAAGATGCCGCGCCGCTGATCACTTGGGGACTGACCGTCACGCGCGGTCCGCACAAAGAGCGCCAGAATCTTGGTATTTACCGCCAGCAGTTGATTGGCAAGAATAAGCTCATCATGCGCTGGCTGTCGCATCGCGGCGGCGCGCTCGATTTCCAGGAGTGGTGTGCTGCGCGTCCGGGTGAACGTTTCCCGGTGTCTGTCGCGCTGGGCGCCGATCCGGCCACCATTCTCGGGGCCGTCACGCCCGTACCGGATACGCTCTCGGAATATGCCTTTGCAGGCCTGCTGCGCGGAACGAAAACGGAAGTCGTGAAGTGTATCTCAAACGATCTCGAAGTTCCGGCCAGTGCAGAAATTGTGCTGGAAGGTTACATTGAGCAGGGTGAACTGGCGCCAGAAGGCCCTTACGGCGACCACACCGGCTATTACAACGAAGTGGATAACTTCCCGGTGTTTACCGTGACGCACATTACGCAGCGTGAAGATGCGATTTATCACTCCACGTATACCGGGCGTCCACCGGATGAACCGGCAGTATTGGGCGTGGCGCTGAATGAAGTGTTTGTGCCGATCCTGCAAAAGCAGTTCCCGGAAATTGTTGATTTTTATCTGCCGCCTGAAGGATGCTCGTATCGCCTGGCGGTGGTCACGATGAAGAAGCAGTATCCTGGTCACGCGAAACGCGTGATGATGGGCGTGTGGTCTTTCCTGCGCCAGTTTATGTATACCAAATTTGTTATTGTCTGCGATGATGACGTTAACGCCCGCGACTGGAATGACGTAATCTGGGCCATTACCACGCGAATGGACCCGGCGCGCGATACGGTGTTAGTCGAAAACACGCCGATAGATTACCTGGATTTTGCCTCGCCGGTTTCCGGCCTTGGCTCAAAAATGGGACTGGATGCCACAAATAAATGGCCTGGCGAAACCGATCGTGAATGGGGTCGCCCGATCAAAAAAGATCCTGCTGTGACCGCGCGCATTGATGCGATCTGGGACGAACTGGCCATAATGAATAACGGTAAACCCTGAGCTGACCGTTAAGCCCTATAGACTTCCCGACAGAGAGAGCGAATGACAACCTTAAGCTGTAAAGTGACCTCGGTAGATGCCATCACCGACACCGTATATCGCGTCCGTTTAGTGCCAGAAGCGCCATTCTCTTTCCGCGCGGGTCAGTATCTGATGGTCGTGATGGATGAGCGTGATAAGCGTCCTTTCTCTATGGCATCAACGCCAGCGGAGCAGGAATTTATTGAGCTTCATATTGGTGCGTCAGAGCTTAACCTGTATGCGATGGCCGTCATGGACCGCATTCTGAAAGAGCGCGAGATCGTGGTCGATATTCCTCACGGCGAGGCATGGTTACGTGATGACGAAGACCGTCCGCTGATCCTGATTGCCGGTGGTACAGGCTTCTCCTACGTGCGCTCTATTCTGTTGACCGCCCTGGCGCGTAACCCGGAACGTGATATCACCATCTACTGGGGCGGCCGCGAAGAGAAGCACCTGTATGACCTGTCCGAACTCGAAGCGCTGAGCGTCACCCATCCTAACCTGCGCATTGAGCCGGTGGTTGAGCAGCCGGAAGAGGGCTGGCGCGGGCGCGGGCGTAGCGGTACGGTACTGACGGCAGTGCTGCAGGATCACGGTACGCTGGCAGGACATGACATCTATATTGCAGGGCGTTTCGAGATGGCGAAAATCGCCCGCGATCTGTTCTGTAACGAACGTGATGCGCGTGAAGATCGCCTGTTTGGCGATGCGTTTGCCTTCATTTAAATAAAAAACCCGCCCCTGACAGGCGGGAAGAACGGCAACTAAACTGTTTCTCTTCACCAGTGACACGACTGGCGGCGAGGTACCTCTCGTAGGCCGGGAAAGCGCAGCGCCTCCCGGCAAAAGCCCGATGGGGCGATGCTTATCGGGCCTACGTTATAGCCTTACACTCTCTCAAACACCGTCGCGATACCCTGACCCAGACCGATACACATCGTTGCCAGACCAAACTGGGCATCTTTGCGTTCCATCAGGTTGATCAGCGTCGTGCTGATACGCGCCCCGGAACAGCCCAGCGGGTGTCCGAGGGCGATCGCGCCGCCGTTGAGGTTAATCTTCTCGTCGATCTGCTCCATCAGCCCCAGATCTTTAATGCACGGCAGGATCTGCGCGGCGAACGCTTCGTTCATCTCAAACAGATCGATGTCGCTGGCGGTTAAGCCCGCTTTTTTCAGCGCCAGCTTTGAAGCCGGAACCGGGCCGTAGCCCATGATCGACGGATCGCAGCCCACGACCGCCATCGAACGCACGCGGGCGCGAGGCGTTAACCCCAGTTCGCGGGCGCGACTTTCGCTCATCACCAGCATCGCGGCGGCGCCGTCGGACAACGCCGACGAGGTCCCTGCCGTGACCGTACCGGTGACGGGGTCAAACGCCGGACGTAGCGTGGATAGCGCTTCGACGGTGGTTTCCGGGCGGATCACTTCGTCGTAGCTGAACTGCTTCAGAACGCCGTCTGCATCGTGGCCGCCGGTCGGGATGATCTCGTTCTTAAAGGCACCGGACTGCGTGGCGGCCCAGGCGCGAGCGTGAGAGCGCGCGGCAAAGGCATCCTGCATTTCGCGGCTGATGCCGTGCAGGCGGGAGAGCATCTCGGCGGTCAGACCCATCATCCCCGCAGCTTTCGCCACGTTGCGGCTCATCCCCGGGTGGAAATCGACCCCGTGGCTCATCGGGACGTGACCCATATGCTCGACGCCACCGACCAGGCAAGCCTGCGCATCGCCGGTCATGATCATGCGGGCCGCGTCGTGCAGCGCCTGCATTGACGAACCGCACAGGCGGTTGACGGTGAAGGCCGGAACCGAATGCGGGATCTCCGCCAGCAGCGACGCGTTACGGGCGATGTTGAAGCCTTGCTCCAGGGTCTGCTGCACGCAGCCCCAGTAGATATCGTCCAGCGCAGCCGGATCCAGCGCCGGGTTACGCGCCAGCAGGCTACGCATCAGGTGCGCGGAGAGGTCTTCCGCACGCACGTTACGGAACGCGCCGCCTTTTGAACGGCCCATCGGGGTGCGAATCGCATCAACAATGACAACCTTTTCCATTGTGACTCCTTAAGCCGTTTTCAGCTCGCCAACCGGACGGGCTGGCTCAACTGCGGGATAGTAGGGTTCGTTATGGCGCGCTTTGTTACGCAGCCCTTCCGGCACTTCATACAGCGGGCCGAGGTGCTGATACTGCTGGGCCATATCGAGATAGCGGGCGCTGCCGAGCGTGTCCAGCCAGCGGAACGCGCCGCCGTGGAACGGAGGGAAGCCGAGGCCATACACCAGCGCCATGTCGGCTTCTGCCGGGCTGGCGATAATGCCTTCTTCGAGGCAACGCACCACTTCGTTAATCATCGGGATCATCATCCGGGCGATGATTTCATCGTCGGTGAAGTCGCGTTTTGGCTGACTGACGTCGGCCAGCAGGCCATCCACCGCCGGATCTTCTTCTTTCTTCGGTTTGCCTTTGCTGTCTTCTTTATAGCGCCAGAAGCCCAGGCCGTTTTTCTGACCGAAGCGGTTAGCGTCGAACAGCGCGTCAATCGCGTCGCGATAGTCTTTCTGCATGCGCTGCGGGAAACCTGCCGCCATCACCGCCTGGGCGTGGTGGGCGGTATCAATGCCCACAACGTCCAGCAGATACGCCGGGCCCATCGGCCAGCCGAACTGTTTTTCCATCACTTTGTCGATTTTGCGGAAGTCCGCGCCGTCGCGCAGCAGCTGGCTAAAACCGGCGAAGTAAGGGAACAGCACGCGGTTGACGAAGAAGCCCGGGCAGTCGTTAACGACGATCGGCGTTTTGCCCATCTTGCTGGCCCATGCCACCACTTTGGCGATGGTGTCGTCTGAGGTTTTTTCCCCGCGGATCACTTCGACCAGCGGCATACGGTGTACCGGGTTGAAGAAGTGCATACCGCAGAAGTTTTCCGGACGCTTCAGCACGCTCGCCAGTTCGCTGATTGGAATGGTGGAGGTGTTAGAGGCCAGAACGGTACCCGGGCGAACCTTGTCTTCCGTTTCCGCCAGCACCGCTTTTTTCACTTTCGGGTTCTCGACGACGGCTTCGACCACCACGTCGACACGATCGAAACCGCTGTATTCCAGCACGGGCTGAATGGTGGAGATCACGCCTGCGAGCTTCAGTCCGTCAATTTTGCCGCGTTCCAGCTGTTTATTCAGCAGCTTGGCCGCTTCGGTCATGCCCAGCGTCAGGGATTTCTCGTTGATGTCTTTCATCACTACCGGCACGCCTTTCCAGGCAGACTGGTAGGCGATGCCGCCACCCATAATGCCCGCGCCGAGTACCGCCGCATGTTTTGGCGTCTCAACGTTTTTGGTCAGCTGTTTGGCTTTGCCTTTCACGAACTGATCGTTCAGGAAGATACCGACCAGCGCGCGAGCCTCATTGGTGTGCGCCAGCGGGACAAAGCTCTGATTTTCGAGCTTTAGCGCTTCATCGCGCCCGAAACGGGCAGCCGCTTCAATGGTTTTCACCGCCGCGATCGGCGCCGGGTAGTGTTTACCCGCCGTCTGCATCACCATGCCTTTGGCGATGGTGAAGCTCATGGTGGCTTCAATCTTGCTGAGTTTTAACGGTTCCAGCTTCGGCTGGCGTTTGGCCTTCCAGTCGAGCTCGCCGTTAATGGCCTGACGCAGAATGGCGAGTGCGCCTTCAATAAGCTTCTCCGGTTTCACGACGCCGTCGACCAGGCCAATTTTCTGCGCCTGTTCGGCGCCGACGTCTTTACCCGCGGCAATGATCTCCAGCGCGCTGTCGGCGCCCAGCATGCGCGGCATACGGACGGAGCCGCCAAAGCCCGGCATAATGCCCAGCTTGGTTTCCGGCAGGCCGATGCGCAGATCCGGCGTCGCCAGGCGGTAGTCGGTCGCCAGCACGCACTCACAGCCGCCGCCCAGCGCGTAGCCGTTAACGGCGGAAATGGTCGGGACAGGCAGATCTTCCAGACGATTAAAGACGCTATTGGCAAAGTGCAGCCACTGGCTCAGCTGTTCTTCCGGCACCAGGAAGAGCGAAAGGAATTCGGTGATATCGGCACCGACGATAAAGGCCGCTTTGTTCGAGCGCAGCAGCAGCCCTTTTAATTCAGTTTGTTTTTCCAGAACATCCAGCGCCTGGCCAAGACTGGCCACCGTCGCGGTATCGAGCTTATTGACTGAGCCGGGGGCATCGAACACGAGTTCGGCAATGCCATCTTCCAGCCAGTTGAGGTACAGGGTGTCGCCTTTGTAGAGCATGTCAGTCTCCTGAATCCAGCAAGTGGATCTGGTCATACCAGATGAGTCGGAGTGTGGGATTTATGTTAATAAAATGCAAATTACTCATTAAGAAATTGCTGCATTGATCACGGTCGGTGGAAATCACGCAGGCGGAGTGAGGTGTGCTAAGATGCGATGACTTGAGGTCAAAAAACGAAAGGAATAATGATGGACTCACTGGCTTCGCTTTATAAAAATCATATCGTTACCCTACAGGAACGTACCCGCGATGTACTGGCCCGCTTTAAGCTGGATGCGCTGCTGATCCACTCCGGCGAGCTGATGAATACCTTTCTGGATGACCACGCTTATCCGTTTAAGGTGAACCCACAGTTTAAGGCCTGGGTACCAGTGACGCAGGTTCCCAACTGCTGGCTGCTGGTGGATGGTGTGAACAAGCCGAAACTGTGGTTCTACCTGCCGGTCGATTACTGGCACAACGTTGAGCCGCTGCCGACCTCTTTCTGGACGGAGGAAATTGAGGTCATTGCGCTGCCAAAAGCGGACGGGATTGGCGGCCAGCTGCCTGCCGCGCGTGGCAACATCGCTTATATTGGCCCTGTTCCGGAGCGTGCATTAAGCCTGGATATTGCGGCAGACAAGCTCAACCCGAAAGGGGTGCTGGATTACCTCCACTATTACCGCGCGTATAAAACCGACTACGAACTTTACTGCATGCGTGAAGCGCAAAAGACCGCGGTAAACGGTCACCGTGCGGCGCATGAAGCCTTCCAGTCCGGCATGAGCGAGTTCGATATCAACCAGGCGTACCTGACCGCCACCGGTCATCGCGATACCGACGTGCCGTACAGCAACATTGTCGCGCTCAACGAGCACGCGTCCGTCCTGCACTACACCAAACTGGATCACCAGGTTCCTTCAGAAATGCGCAGCTTCCTGCTGGACGCAGGGGCAGAGTACAACGGCTACGCGGCCGATCTGACCCGTACCTGGGCGGCAAATGCGGATACCGATTTTGCACAGCTGATCAAAGACGTGAACGATGAACAGCTGGCGCTGATTGGCACCATGAAGGCGGGAACCAGCTATGTGGACTACCACATCCAGTTCCATCAGCGCATTGCTAAACTGCTGCGTAAGCATCAGATTGTGAAAGACATGAGCGAAGAGGCGATGGTCGAGAACGATCTGACCGGGCCATTTATGCCGCACGGTATCGGCCACCCGCTGGGCCTGCAGGTGCACGACGTTGCGGGCTTTATGCAGGATGATACCGGTACGCACCTGGCGGCACCGTCTAAATATCCTTACCTGCGCTGCACCCGTATTCTGGAGCCGCGCATGGTGTTGACGATTGAACCGGGGATCTACTTTATCGAATCCCTGCTGGCGCCGTGGCGTGAAGGCCAGTTCAGCAAGCACTTCAACTGGGCAAAAATTGACGCGCTGAAGCCGTTTGGCGGCATTCGTATCGAAGATAACGTGGTGATTCACGAAAACGGTATCGAGAATATGACGCGAGACCTGAAGCTGGCCTGATGGAAAGCTGGCTGATACCGGCTGAACCGGTCACCTTTGTTGAGGAAATCAAGAAAAGCCGCTTTATTACGCTGCTGGCGCATACCGACGGCGTAGAGGCGGCAAAAGCGTTTGTCGAGTCCGTCCGGGCTGAGCATCCTGACGCCCGTCACCACTGCGTGGCTTGGGTAGCAGGGCCGCCGGACGATTCGCAGCAGCTGGGGTTTTCCGATGACGGTGAACCGGCGGGCACGGCCGGTAAACCCATGCTCTCGCAGCTGATGGGTAGCGGCATGGGTGAAATTACCGCCGTGGTGGTGCGCTACTACGGCGGCATCCTGTTAGGTACGGGTGGGCTGGTAAAAGCGTATGGCGGCGGCGTTCAGCAGGCACTGAATATCCTGAAGACCACCCGCAAAACGCCTCTCACCGAATATACTTTGTTATGCGATTACGCCCAGCTCTCGGGTATTGAAGCGCTGCTGAGGCAGTTTAACGGTGTCATCGCACACAGTGAATATCAGGCGATGGTGCAATTACGCGTGGCGCTTCCTCAGGCGGAACTGGCTGCTTTTTCAGCAAAACTGGCTGATTTTAGTCGTGGTTCGTTGCAATTGCTGCCGATTGAAGAATAATCCCCACCTCACTTTTGAATACCAAAGGAAGCGGCAGAGATGCATTTTCGTGCCATAACCCGAATCGTTGGACTGCTGGTCATACTCTTTTCCGGGACGATGATTATCCCTGGACTGGTGGCGCTTATCTACCGGGACGGGGCGGGGCGGGCATTTACCCAGACCTTCTTTGTCGCGCTGGCGATCGGCTCCCTGCTGTGGTGGCCGAACCGTCGTCAGAAAGGTGAGCTGAAATCTCGCGAAGGCTTTCTGATTGTGGTCCTATTCTGGACGGTGTTGGGGAGCGTCGGTTCGCTGCCCTTTATCTTCTCTGAACAGCCTAACCTGAGCATCACGGATGCCTTCTTTGA
>OLJR01000247.1_pt1 | contig 11474 bp, 10 predicted proteins | sample 1601541 | NCBI WGS metagenome assembly OLJR01 (sample SAMN04436879, study PRJEB24849) | human gut metagenome | biome: human gut; feature: NICU; material: stool | host: Homo sapiens | place: USA: Saint Louis, MO | collected 2012-01-23
TCGACGGCTACACCGAAGCACTTGCCCGGTTACACGGAAAGAAAACCGGGCAAACTACCACCCGCACAACCCGTACGGTCAAATCGCAACGCCTGAAGAAAGTCGGCAAACGGAGATAACCCATGGCGCGTAACTTACAACTGGCGCTGCAGTTGCTGGCACGTGATACCGGCTCCAAAGTGCTTAAGCAGGCACTGCAGGGTATCAGTCGTGATACCAAAGCGGCGCAAAAAACCGATGATGAGCTGGCGAAATCCCGCCAGCAGAACGCAGCCACAGCGATTCGCTCCTCCCGTTCTCTTCAGGACGAATACCGTCGCGCCAGTTCGGCGCGATCTACCCTTGGTATTCGTTCAGAGCGAGAGATTCAGCGCGAAATACAGCAGACTATGGCCGCCTATAACCGCTTATCTCGTACCGGTGCACTGTCCGCTAATGAGCAGACAAGAGCCTTCTCTGCCATGAAAGATAAAGTGCGCAATTTGCGCAGTGAATTGAACGGTGTTGGTGAAGGTATGAGCCGAATGCAAAAACTAGGTACTGCGGGCTCAACTATCTCAGCTGTAGCCGGTGGGGTCATGGCAGCAGGCGCTACACTGGTCCGTCCGGTCTCGAATCAAATGAGTTACCAGCAGAGACTGGCAATGATGGCTAACACAGCCTATGCAGATCAGGGCCTGGAGGGCCGGCGCACTGGTATGAATGAAATGGATTCCCTTATTCGTCATTCAGTTAAAACTGGTGGCGGGACTAAAGAATCAGCAGCAGAGACTCTGGATGCAATGCTTGCATCAGGCTCTGTAAGCATGCAATCGGCGAAATCAATATTGCCTTTGATTCAAAAATACTCAACTGCAACGGGAGCAGCTCCCGCTGACCTTGCAAATATCGCAATTAAATTAAAACAGTCATTTGGAATTCAGGATACAGAGCTTGATAAAGCACTCAATATGTCGATCAGTGCCGGACAAAACGGTTCATTTGAGTTGAAGGATATGGCAAAGTGGCTTCCATCACAACTTGCAAGCGCCGGTAATGCTGGTATGAAAGGTCTGGACGACTTTGCAGTGTTATTGGGTTGGAATCAGGCATCAGCCATTACCGCTGGCTCTCCTGACCAGGCAGGTAACAATCTTAATAATCTTCTCTTGAAATTAAATAGCCAGGATGCCGCTAATGCCGCCGCAAGAGTAAAATTACCGAGTGGTCGAGGAATCGATCTTTCAGGTAGTCTCGCCAAAGGTGTTGGTAAAGGAGTTAATCCTCTCGAAACATTTAACCAAATTGTAGATAAGGTTGTTGCATCTAATCCTGCTTATAAAAGGCTAGAAGAAAAACTTAAAATAGCGCCTGAAAACGAAAAAAGAGAAATTATTAACTCTCAAGCAAAAATACTGGAAGGGTCAGGTATTGGAAAAATAATTGCAGACCAACAGGCTTTACTTGCACTCCTGGGATACAGAGGTAACAAATCCTATACGCAGGGTGTTATTTCAGAAGCTAATTCTCAACGTAACTTATCAGATGGAAAAACGGCTGGCGATCTTAGTTTTTTGTTAATGTCGGAACAACCTGGATTCAAACTGGGACAACTTGATAACGAGAGAGACTTTCAGGAGATGGATTCAGTCAAGCCGTTATCAGATTCCCTGGGATATCTTTCAGATAAATTACTGAAGTATGCAGAGGAATATCCTGGTTTAACCAGGGCTGTTTCTGATGCAGCTATTGGAATTAAAGCAATGGCTGCGGCTGCGGCGGTATTTGGTGCGATAAAATGGATGTCAGGACGGGGAGGGGCTGGGGGCAAGCCAGCAGGCTCAAATCCCCTTGAAATTCTCGCGGAAGGTGCTTCTGGCAACAATGCCGTACCTGTTTATGTAACTAATGCTCAGGAAATCGGCGGCGATAAAGAAGGCTTCCTTGACAAATTTTTGGGGGGAAGTAGTGATTTGCCAGGCCAGTTAGGAAAATGGGCTTCATATGCAAATGTGGCAAATATTATTTATGAGTCTGCCCAGGATAAATTCGATTCTGCTGACGAGGAAGCTAAATCAAAAGGGATCACTACTGGCGAGCTTTTTAGACAAAAGTTTCAGGAAAAAGAGAATAACAAGAAACCTCTTTTCGATGTTGATCTCTTTTCAATGGTCAAATCCTGGTGGAGTTCACCTGCCACTATAGGGCAAAACACACCTGCAGCAACAGGCGTGCCGTCTTATCTGTTGCCTCAGCAGCAACAAAAATCACAACCCATTAACCTCACCACAAAGCTGATACTGGACGGTCGTGAAATAGCATCAGCTGTTAATGAATACAACGGCGAACAATCCGTTCGCGGCTCAACAGGAGGCCCGCAGTGAGCTGGGAAGATTCATTACAGGATGCCTCATTCAGGGGCGTCCGCTTCGATGTGGTTAATACCCGTGACAGCGCCAGCCGCGACATTGCGACCTATGAGTATCCCTATGTGGACGGCGGCGATGTTGATGACCTTGGCCGCAAGCCTCGTAACCTGCGAATGACGGTCCTTTTCTGGGGTGACGATTACGAAGTGCGACTGCAGGCGTTTCTGGCCGCGCTGGATACACGCGGTAGCGCGGAGTTAATCCACCCGGTTTTCGGCTCCATGACGGGCATGCAGTGCATTGAGTATCAGGCATCGCATGAAGCGGAGAACGTTGATTACTGCGTTGTCGAAGTGGTCTTTATCCAGGGTGGACTTAATCTGCCTTTCTTTGGCAGCGACTTCCCGCTGTCGAAGGCCGATATCATTTTCAACCAGGCGCAATCTGCTCTGGAGAAAGCCCAGACGGCCATCGACAATATTCTCTCGCCTCTGCGTACAGCGAAAAAGTGGATGAAGAAAGCGAAATCGCTGGCAACCACGACGCTGAATATGGTTACCGTACTTAAGGGGGAACTGACGGGATTTGTCAGTACCACCTCGGATTTTGTTAATTACCCGAAAGCGTTCATGAATGACCTGCAGAGTGCGCTGAGCCTGACGTCGTTTCAGTCCAAATCAAGTGTCAGTAATAATCCAGGAAGCTATTCACAGTCTTCAGACGTTTCCGGTACAGCGGGCATCGTGATGGCCGACTGGAAGAATGGCCGTAACAATCTGCAGGAGGTGGCCGCATTACCTCAGCAAATCGTGACCGGGCAAAAGACTGTTGCCGTCACCGTTCCGGCGGGATCATCAACGTCTGATATCACTGAGCTGGTAACGGCGGTAAAAATCCAGGTTGCAATCCAGCTGGCGCTTGATGCTTCCGACATACTCAGTGACAGCAGCATCAGCGATATTCTGTCGCCTGTCGATATTGAGCAGATCACCAACGACACCAGGACGGCCATTCAGACGGCAATCGACCAGACGCGGGACACCTTTGCTGCCGATACGCAAAACGTGAGCGCCGGTGAAACACCGGGTGGCGTGACATGGCAACCCGTGGTTGAAAGCCTCAAGGATATTGCCCTGACTGTTCAGGAGTTGGGCGCAGCCGTTATTACCAGCAGACCGCCACTGACGACGCGAGTGATATTGTCCGACACCAACCTGCATTTGCTGGCGCACCTGTGGTACGAGGACTACACCCGCGCCGCCGAGCTGCTGCGCCTTAATCCGACATTACGTAATCCTAACAATATCAAAGCCGGTGACGTTCTGAATGCCTACTCAAGATAAAGATTCGCAGAATACGGTGAGCCTGGTTATTGATGGCAAAATCCACAGTGCATGGAGCCGCTATCAGATTGACTCCGATTTTCTGATCCCCTCCGATGCCTGGAGTGTAACGCTTGGTCTGCCTGACGGTATTTTTCCGACGGCCATTAAACGAGGTGTGCCGGTACTGGTCAGGGTGGGTAATGATGTGGTGATGTCCGGTCGGGTGGATGTGGTTCAGCGCCGCGTATCCCGTCAGCAGGTCTCTTTATCGCTTTCCGGTCGCGATGGCGCTGCCGTGCTTGTTGACTGCGCTTCACCAGTTTTCACCTCCCGTCAGCTCAGTCTTGAAGAAGTGATCGCCCAGGTCGTCAGGCCGCTGGGGATTACGAACATTCGCATTGAGGCTGAGACATCCCTGCGTAATGACAAGGTAAGCGTTGAACCCGGAGAACGTGCGTGGGATACGCTTGAGCGTGCAGCTGCTGCACGCGGGTTATGGCCATGGTTTGAGCCAGATGGCACGCTGGTTATTGGTGGGCCGGACTACACAAAAGACCCGGTGGCCACGCTGATTCTTAATCGTGACGGTCGGGGAAATAATGTCCTCGATCTCAGTGACCGGTCATCCATTACCGGGGCGTTCTCTGAACTGACAATGCTGGCACAGGGACACGGCCAGGGGAAAAAATCCGGGAAGATCGATGTTATTGACGTTGATGGCCAGAGCGCTGACGCAGAAGACGACGATGATGCCGATGATGCCGATGATGCCGATGATATTTATGACAGCACCGGCTCTGCAGAGAATGGCTTTCATGGCTTACGCAGCACCGTTCGGGACAGTACCGTACCATTTTACCGTCCGCAAATTATGGTTGCCGGTGATGCTGATAATCAGGCACAGGTTGATTATCGCGCAAGAAAGGCCATGGCCGATGCCCGCCTGAACGGGTTTGATCTGACAGCTATTGTTAAAGGCCATCGCATGGATAACGGTCAGTTATGGCAACCGGGCCAGCGTATCCGTGTCCGAAGCGAGCCACATGGCATTGATGACATTTACTTCCTCATGGGAAGAGAATTTTCAGGTGGACGGCCAGACAACACCATTACCACCCTGCGTCTCAAAGAGGATGGAATATGGATACCGGACGCTTATCCGAAAAAACGGAAATCACGTAAACGCCGCGCCAAGGTAAATAAAGAGCTGGAGATTATCGATGTGGAACAAAATTGATTCTCGTATTAACACGGCGTTAAACCGTATAAGACAGGCCTTCAGGGGCGTTTTAATAAGGGTTAACAGCGGCGGAGATATTCAGACCATTCAGGGTAAAGGTCTGGCTACGGAGTCCCTGCAGGATGTGGAGATGTTCCAGCAGTACGGTTTTACATCCAACCCGCCGAGGGGTACTAAAGCCATTATGCTCCCGCTGAACGGGCGCACCAGTCATAGCGTGGTGATTGCCACAGAACACGCTTCATACAGGTTAAAGAGCCTGAAAAGTGGCGAGCTTGCCATTTATTCTGATGAAGGCAGCAACATTATCCTGAAGCGCGGGAAAATTATTGAAGTGAACTGTGATGAATATATTGTTAATACTAAAAAACATACCGTGAATACCGAAGAGCATATTGTTAATACCAGAACTTATAAAACGACAGCCTCAGAGCGGGCAGATTTTGATACGCCATTGCTGAAAGGCAGTAATGAAGTTGCTGACGGGAAATCTACGCTGAACACCATGCGTGAGACTTATGACGGTCACGACCACAACCACGGCGGCGACGCAGGCACAACGCAGAAACCTAATCAGCCAATGTAATTTGTGGTAACGTAAGTTCTCCTTCAAAAGCAATACCCACTGAACCCCTTCACCGATAATTTAAATTTCCATGCCGATAGTATAACGGCATGGAAATGTTGATTGATCCAACGACCGGCGACTATACCGGCAACAGCACAGACTCTTTAGCAAATGCCGTCTATTTACGGCTGATGACACCCCTTGGCTCATGGTGGGCTGATCCAACGCTGGGGTCTCTTTTGCATACACTCCGCCGCGAAAAGGATGTTTCCCGCGTTCAGAAACTTGCGGTTCAGTATTCGCAGCAGGCCCTGCAGCCGATTATTGCTGACGGTCGCGCTCAGTCTATTTCCATCACCGCTGAGCACTGGCAACCAGGCTGGATGCTACTTTATATCATCGTCACGTCTGCGAACGGAACACCGCAGACCTGGAAATATCCGGTTAAGGTCAGCTGATGCCATTCATTACCAAAAATGCTGCACAAATCCGCACTGACATGCTGCGGGACATCAAGAACCTGCTGCAGTTACCTGATGACAAGCTGGGGCCAGACAGTGACTGGTATGTACGGGCATCGAGTGTGGCCAGTGTTGCCGAAGGTCTTTATCAGCATCAGGGATGGATAGTCCGCCAGATTTTCCCCGATACGGCAGACGCTGAATTTCTTTACCTGCATGCCCGTTTACGCGGGTTAACCAAAAAAGCCGCCAATAATGCCTCCGGGTCCGCCACTTTTACCGGTGAACCAGGAGCAATTGCTGCTGCGGGGCTTGTTTTCAAACGCGACAGCGTTTCATGGACAACTACCGAAGACATCACTATTGGGCCAGATGCGAAAGCCTCTGTAAATGTGGTTTCTTCTCTGGCCGGAACGGAAGGCAACACAACATCCGTCATATCCGCCACTCTGACCACCACGCCTGATGGATTCGACAGCACGGTGACGGTCGGCCTGATGACCGGAGGCACGGATGAAGAAAGCGACGCCGAACTTCTTGCCAGGCTGCTTGAAATCATTCGTCGCCCACCTGCCGGAGGTAATAAGTACGATTATAAACGCTGGGCGCTGGAAGTCTCAGGCGTGTCAGCGGCCTATGTCTATCCCTTAAGGCGAGGTCTCGGGACGGTCGACGTTGTTGTTACATCTGCCGGGGGGTTACCGTCGCAGGATGTTATAAACAGAACGCAGGCACATATTGATGATGTGCGTCCGGTGACTGCCAAAAACACAATGGTCATCATTCCTGCTATCCAGACATTTAATGTTCTGGTCAGGGTATCGCTGGATGGCATCACACTGGCAGATGCCAGAACTGCAATTAAAGTCGCTTTACAGGATGATGACTTGCGTCGCGAGCCCGGAGTGGCGTTTATACGTAGCCAGGCGGGAACGTTGATTTCCCTCATCCCTGGGATAACGGACTACAACATCGTTACTCCAGCCGCGAATATTTCCCCGGCGATAGACGAGAGCAAAGTTGAATGGCTACGTCTGGGAAATGTGGAGGTTGAACTATTATGAGTTACTACAACCTCCTGAACCGCCTGTTACCCCTGTCTTCATACAGTCCCGGACAGCCATTGCTTGATGCCACTCTTCGCGCAGAGGCTTCGGTATTTGATGCTTTAGAAACCTCCGCAGGGCTGGCGGAAGGTGGGGTTACCCCATTCTATGCACGAAGCCTTCTCCCTGACTGGGAGCGCGTACTGGCTATTACCCCTCCAGAGGGCGCGACCTATCAGCAGCGCCAACAAAGGGTTATCGCCAAGCTGTCCGAAGTTGGCGGCTTAAGTATTCCTTATTTTATCCAGCTGGCAATGAGCCTTGGTTACACCATCACTATTGATGAACCCCAGCCATTCCGCGCAGGGATAAACCGTGCCGGTGATCCTCTCTGGATAAAAGACATTATCTGGGTATGGCGCGTCAACATTAAAAATTCTGGCGCTCAGATTTACCGATTCAGGGCAGGTAGTTCTGCTGCTGGTGAAAGTCTTACAGCGTTTGGTGATTCAATTATTGAAGAGGTGTTTCGCGACCTGAAGCCCGCGCACACCTTTTGTTACTTCGCGTATCAGGAGTAAGTATAAATGCAAAATTTAATGCCACCGGTAAACACACCGGATAGCCTCTTTCACGATGGAAACCCGGTCACTGGTGAACTTGGTACCATCGTTGATGCTGAACATTTGAATAACTCTCAGGGAGCTATCAGGGATATACAGACAGAACTTATTGCTGTACTGGCATCTGCTGGTATTTCTGTCGACCCCAGCAAGCAAAATCAGTTATTAACAGCACTCGGTAAGCTTTTACTGGGTCGCTCAAATCCATTCGGCGACATTAAAGCCGACGGCACTGTAACTACAGCAAAGACGAACCTCGGACTTCAGTCGTTCAATAATGATGGTTCGGTTACCACAGTTTCTGCTCCATCCGGTGGTGTCTTCTTCTATGTAACTCCCAGCGGGAACTGGGGGGTTCAGGATTCCGTAGGTAATGCACTTCCTTTACCACTGGCTGGCGGCGGCACAGGTGCAAACACACTTCTTGGAGCGCGAACAAACCTTGGGGTGAATAGTTTTGGATCAAGCGGAAGCATAAGCACGGTATCAGCACCCACTTCAGGGGTCTTCTTCTATGTATCCAATTCTGGGAACTGGGGGGTTCAGGATTCCGCAGGTAATCCATTGCCTTTAACCATTCAGGGAGGAGGTACTGGGGCAAATACTCTGGTAGGTGCAAGGGTAAATTTAGGAATTTCCCAGTTCGGGACATCAGGAAGTGTGTCCGCCATGTCATCACCCGACTCCTCAAAATCTGTGGTAATTGATAACGCAGGAACGTGGGGAGCCCAGACGAACACTGGAACCATAATAGCTCTTTCAATCGCTCGCGGCGGCACTGGAGCAACCGATGCAGCTGGTGCCAGAACAAACCTTGGATTAGGCACTGCTGCCACTAAAAATGTTGGTGTGGGGGCCGGTCAGATACCAGATATGGGTTCATTCCAGGTGTCTGCAGTTGCGAAAGGTTATGAAAAATTGCCATCTGGACAGATTCGGCAGTGGGGAACGATCAGTATCCCTGCCGCAAATGCGAGCACGGATGTTTCGTTTGATAGTTTCGCTATTCCTTTCCCTAACGGCGTTCTGAACTGTCGTGTTAACGGAGCACAGACTGCTACAAATACGCCATGCTTTGCCGCAGCTGAAGCAATAAGCACAACGCAGATTCGACTTAAAGCAATCGCAGTCGATTTAACTAACAAAACAATTACTCAGGGAATGGCCGTAACAGTTTCCTGGGAAGCCATTGGAGCATAAACAATGTCAGAATATATCTACAGTGCAAAAAATAACGCCTTTTATCCCGTGAACATGATGGCTGATTATGTCGCAGCTGGCTCCTGGCCGGATGATGGGAAGGAGGTCACTACAGACTGCTTCCTTGAGTTCACGTCAGTAGCCCATGCCGATAAATATCGTGTTGCTGGTGATGATGGTCTTCCTGCATGGGAACAAGTCCCAGCCCCAACGCAGGAGCAACTTGTTGCTATTGCTAACGCAGAAAAAATGCGCCTTATCGGACTGGCTAATGCAAATATCAATGTTAAACAATGGCCGGGAAAGGCGGCTATTGGTCGCCTCAAAGGCGACGAACTGGCACAGTATAATCTCTGGCTTGATTATTTGGATGAACTTGACGCTGTAGACACGTCAAAAGGGCTAGATGCCTCCTGGCCGTTACCTCCTCAGGATTAAGCCCCTCTGTTTCATAGTCAAAATTCGTATGTCCTAACCGGAGTTGGCGATATCTGATGATATTGCCAACTCTGAATATACTATTTACCTGGTAGTAAATCATCACAGAGAGCCCGTCCTTGCTTCCTATAGGCGTTTAAATTTGCACCGTGCGTAATAGTGGCCTTATTTATCTATTGCTCAGTGCATAATTTATTGCTTTTCGATGCGGAAAAAATCGCCGCGCTACACTGATCGCCACCCTTCTTGCCGCTACTGCAACGTTTACCGTCGCGGGCTGTTCCTCTAACCAGGCAGTGAAAACCACCGATGGCAAAACCATTGTCACCGACGGAAAACCACAGGTCGATGACGATACCGGTCTGGTGTCGTATAAAAATGCGGAAACGGGTCAGACCGAGCAGATCAACCGCGATCAGGTGAAATCAATGGGCGAGCTGGATAACTAATAAAAAAAGCCGTGGCGTTTGCCACGGCTTTTAGTCTTTCAGGAACGATTACCAGCGGTGGTTCAGCAGGATATGACCGCCATAAGCAGCATAGCTGTTCTCACCCCACTCGCCGCTGGCGCGCAGGGAGAGCGTCGTGGTTTCGTTCAGGTTGCCGGTGACGCCCAGCTCTAACTGACCACGATCTTCCGGCGTATCGTTGCTGACGGCCTCGCCGTTAAACGCCAGATCGTTCTGACCTGCGCCTTTCAGCCAGTTCACGGCAACGTACGGCTGCCAGGCTTTCACGTCTTTCTGTTCGAAGTAGCTTGATTTGACGCCCAGACGACCAAACAGACCGTCGTTGTCCAGCGTGGTAATCCGCACGCCGTCTCGATCGGTATGGTTTTCCTGATCCAGATAGCTGTAGATAACCTGCGCCTGAGGTTCGATTTTCCAGGTGCGTTCATTTTCTGAATCAATCACCCATGCATGGCCCACTTCGACGGATGCCGCGAAGCCCTCACTGTCGTAATCTTCATCATTACGGTTGCTGGTCACTTTATTGTTGTACCAGCTATAGGCGGCCCAGGTATCAACGTAGCTGCCCAGACGCAGCTTCTGATCTTCCTGCCAGGTTGCATACAGGCCGACGTTAAAGCCATCCACTTTGCCCTGCGCATCACGTACGTTGTGTTTTGCATCAGAGTGGGTCTTCGCCTGGCCTGCCCCGAACATGCCACCCGCACGCAGGATGCCGTTGTCCATTGGCTTACTCATGAAGTCGCTGCCTACCTGAAGGACAGTGGTGGTGGTGTCATAGCTGACTTTGTCACCGCCCGCATTGTTTTCATGGTAGCGGCCTTTGACGTACATCCAGGTGTTGAGATCTTCCTCGTTACGGAAGGTGATCTGATCGCGATCGTCACGCTTGTGCAGGAACATGCTCTGCGCGGCAAGGTAGTTACCTAAGTAAGCGCCGACCTCAGGAGCCATGACTTCGGGACCGCTATTGCTGCCGTTGTCGGTGTTACCACCGTTGTCAGTGTTACTGCCGTTGTCGGTGTTACCGCCATTGTCGGTGTTACTGCCGTTGTCGGTATTACCACCGTTGTCGGTATCGGTATCGTCTGCCGGAATGTCTGATGGCGTTGCCTTCGATTCCAGATACCAGTTTCCGTCGCCGTGCTGATAAAGATTATACTCATACGCACCCGCAACAACCGGTTTTGCCAGGGTGAGCTGAGCTTCTGAACTGCCGCCAACTCTGACAATTTCCATCCCGTTTACGGTTTGCGCGCCCAGCCCCCCCATGTTGCTGACGCTGACCCCGGATTGGCCAAAGCTGCTCCCGGTGATGGTGAGATGGTCGGTTGGTGCATTATCCTCACCGAGCGTACTGTTTAACACGATCTGGCTGCCCGCGGAGCCGGTATAGTCGCCGTTAATGGTGAAATTGTTGCCAACGCTGTTATTGGCGGCGCTGAGCAACAGTTTGCCGCCATTAGCCACGTTGCCGTTGATAGTATCAACGGCGGCAGCGCTGAGCGTGGCGTTACCCTGGACTGCATTCCATGCCGCCAGCGTACCGCCGTTAAGAATGGCAATGTTATTGTTAACTTCACCTGCGGTTGCAAAGGTCGCGCCGTTATCAATGGTCACGGTGGCGTTACTGCCCTTGACACCGAGTGTTGCTCCTGAAGATACCAGCGTAGTGCCGCCGTGAAGAACCGTATCCCCTGCCACGCCTGCGGTACGCTCTGGCCTGCCACCAGGTGGTTATACAGCGCGCCGGAA
>OLJR01000268.1_pt1 | contig 10764 bp, 9 predicted proteins | sample 1601541 | NCBI WGS metagenome assembly OLJR01 (sample SAMN04436879, study PRJEB24849) | human gut metagenome | biome: human gut; feature: NICU; material: stool | host: Homo sapiens | place: USA: Saint Louis, MO | collected 2012-01-23
CCAGCCAGCACCACGCCGGCGAGGATCCAGATCATCCCCGGCAGGTAGCCCATCTGCGCGGCGAGCACCGGGCCCACCAGCGGCCCCGCGCCGGCAATGGCGGCAAAATGGTGACCGAACAGCACTTTCTTGTCGGTCGGCACATAGTCCAGACCGTCGTTATGGCGGACGGCAGGCGTCATGCGCGTTGCATCAACGCCCAGGACGTTCTTGGCGATATAGCGGCCATAAAAACGATAGGCGATCAGGTAAACGCAGACCGAGGCAACGACGATCCAGAGCGCGTTGATCTGCTCCCCCCGGTTGAGGGCGATATAGCCCAGGGCAAAAGCTCCCACAACGGAGAGCCCTGCCCATGTAAGGTATTTCCCTGAGTTGTTCATAGTTGTTGTCCGTTGTCGTGAAACAGTGAGATGTTACATTTTGTTTCTAGAACAACCGGAAAAATTTAACAACTTTGAAACGCAATAATGCGTGGTCAAACCAGAGATTTACACCACAGTGTTAAGCCGATCACTTTGATCTGCCTGAGTTAGCCCAGCACCATCGTGCTTAACCGGCAGGTACAGCACCGCCGCCCCTGCTCGTCGAAGACCCCAATCTCCCAGCTCTGGCTCGAACGCCCAAGATGCAGCGGCTGACACACGCCGCGAACCTTGCCGTGGGATACCGCCCGATGATGCGTGGCGTTCAGCTCCGTTCCCACCACGCTCTGCCCGTCGCGGGTCATCAGAAATCCGGCCATTGAGCCGAGCGTTTCCGCCAGCGCCGCCGAGGCCCCGCCGTGCAGCAGGCCAAACGGCTGATGGGTACGCGCATCCACCGGCATCTCCGCTTCCAGCGCGTCATCCCCGAGGCGGGTATAGACGATGCCCAGGTTCGCCACCAGGGTATTCACGCTGGTGGCGTTCAGCTCCTCAAGCGATAAATGACGTTTCCAGATCATTTACGCCCCCAGCGTGGAGCCGCCGTCCACCACGATATCCTGCAGGGTGATGTGGCTGGCGGCATCGGAGGCAAGGAACAGCACGGTCGCAGCTATCTCCTGCGGGCGGGCGATTTTGCCCAGCGGAATGCCGAGCTTAAACTGCTCGCCAAAGCCGCGAATACGCTGCTGTTCCGCGTCGTCGCTGGTCCACAGGGTGCGCTGCATGTCGGTGTCCGTTGAGCCCGGCGACACCAGGTTACAGCGCACGCCGCAGCTCGCCAGCTCCAGCCCGACGGTCAGGGCCAGGCTTTTCAGCGCCGCTTTCGACGCACCGTAGGCGCTCATGCCGATGCGCGGCGCGTGCGCCGCGTCGGACGCCACGGTGACTATCGCCCCGCCCTGCTGGCGGCGGAACTGGCCCATCGTCTGCTGGAACAGGTTGAACGCACCGCCGACGTTGACCGCGAAGGTCTGCTGCCAGTCCTCCTGCGAGAGCTGGTCCGTCGCCCCCATGCGCAGAATGCCCGCCGCGTTGACCAGCACGTCAAGGCGGTCGAGCGATGCCAGCACGCGCCCGCACACCTCCTGCACCTGCCCGGCATCCGCCACGTCCAGCGTTTCGGTGGCAAACGGATAGTCATTCTGCGGGAAGGCCAGATCGAACCCGGTCACCTGCGCACCGGCTTCGGCAAACGCCAGTGCGGTCGCGTAGCCAATCCCCTTCCCCGCGCCCGTGACCCAGACGGTTTTGCCGGTGAAATCAAACACCATCACTTCACCTCGCGGGAGAGCAGCGCCCACCAGGCGTCGAGTGTGGGATTTTTGGCCAGCATCACGAAATCGATATCGCCGTGTACTTTGCGCCAGCGGGCGGCCAGCGCCATCATGCGCACTGAATCCAGGCCGTAGTCGATCAGGTTTTCGTCATCCATCGGCTCGTCGGACTCGTCCAGCAGCGGCAGGATCAGCGCGCGCAGCGCGGCCTTCGAGGCCGGAACGGACGGCAGCAGCTCGTCGGTCATCACCACGCGGCCCGAGCGTCCTGCAACGTAGTTCAGCGACATCAGGTGCTCGTCGCGGGTGAAGTCCGCCAGCGCATCGGCAATAAAGAACGGCTTGATGTCGCGCATAAAGGCGTCGGTGGCGGTGGTCATGCAGCCGATGTGGGCGTAAACGCCGGTAATCAGCAGCTGGTTGCGGCCGGTCTCTTTCAGCATCTGCTCCAGCGGCGAGCGGTGAAACGCGCTGTAGCGCCACTTCACCAGCACCGTGTCCGCTTCGTCCGGCGCCAGCTCGGCGACGATGCGCTGCTGCTCCGGCGAGCGGGTGAGGCCCGGCCCCCACATGTCGTTCAGCAGGGCGCGGTCTTCATCGCTCTGCTCTTTCGGCTGCGCGGTGTAATACGCCGGGATATTGTGTTCTTTGCAGTACGCGCGCAGTTTAGCGATGTTCGCTACTACCTGCTGCATCATCTCGCTGTTTTCGCCCCAGAAGTTCAGGAAATACTCCTGCATATCATGGATCAGCAGCGCGGCGCGCTCCGGTTCAAACGCCCAGTTCACCTTGTTGGTCGGCAACTCTGCGGCGGTCGGCAGCGCGTAAGCGGTTAATTTTGGAATGGCCATACTCTGTTCCTCAGCCCCGGGCGCGTTCAGCAAGCCACAGGCGCAACTGTTTCTTATCAACTTTGCCGACCGGCGTCAGCGGGAGCGCATCCACGCTCTCCACGCGGTCCGGCAGCTTAAATTCGGCAACGCCCTGCTCGCGCAGGAAGCGGCGCACCTCCACCGCGCGCAGGGGATGTTTCACCACCAGATACGCGCAGCTCTTCTCGCCCAGCAGGCTGTCCTCCATGCTCACCAGTGCGGCGTGGATCACCGCTTCGTGGCGCAGCAGCAGGTTTTCGATCTCTTCGGCGGCAATCTTTTCGCCACCGCGGTTGATCTGATCTTTCTCGCGCCCCTGCACGGTGATGTAGCCCTGCTCGTCAATGGCGATCAGATCCCCGGAGCAGTAAAAGCCGTCGGCGTCGAAGGCGCTGGCGTTGTGTTCCGGGCTGTTGAAATAGCCGCGGAAGGTGTACGGGCCGCGCGTCATCAGGCGTCCGACCTCCCCACGCGGCAGCGGATTGCCGTGCTCGTCCGCCACCCACACTTCGTCGTCCGGGCACATCGGGCGGCCCTGGGTGTTGATGATGCGTTCCGGGGCGTCGTCGAGCGCGGTGTAGTTCACCAGCCCTTCCGCCATGCCGAACACCTGCTGCAGCTGGCAGCCAATTTCCGCCGGAATGCGCGCCGCGAGCGTGGCGGAAAGGCGCGCGCCGCCCACCTGCAGCAGCTTCAGTGATTTAAGCTGCGCGCTGTCCGCCCCGTCGGCAATCGCCTGCAGCCAGAGGCTGACGGCAGGCGGCACCAGCGAGGTGACGTTAATCTGATGCTGTTCAATCAGCGGGAAGCAGAGCGTGGCGCTCGGATCGTTCGCCAGCACCACGCAGCCGCCCGCGGTAAAGACGCCTAACGACCCCGGCGAGCTCATGGCGTAGTTGTGCGCCGCAGGGAGCGCGTTCAGGTAACGCGTTTCGGCGGTAATGCCGCAGATCTCGTTGCTGCGACGAATGCTGTAGTCATAGTCGTTGTGCGTTCGCGGGATCAGCTTCGGCGTGCCGGTGCTGCCGCCGGAGAGCTGGAAAAACGCCACCTCGTCGGCGGGCGTCGGGTTGGCAATAAAATTGTCCGCCGGGCGGGTAATCGCCGCCTCCAGCGCATGCTCGCCCCCGTCACCGCGAAGCAGGACGACGCGTACCGAACGGTGTTCACCCACGAAAGCGTTGAGGAAGTCATCGCCCGCAAACAGCGCGTGGTCGCGATCGGCGATCAGCACGGCGGGTTTGATCTGCGCCGCGTAGGCGTTGAGTTCGCTACGCTGATGGCTAAAGAGCGCGTTCACCGGCGCGACGCCGATTTGCAGCAGCGCGAAAAAGGTCATGTAGAACTCGGCCACGTTGCCAAGCTGCACCAGCGCCGTCTCGCCGCGCTGCAGCCCACGCGCCTGAAGGGCTGAGGCCAGGTTGTTTACGGCCTGATTCAGCGCGCGGTAGGTAATGCGGCGATCGCCATCGATAATCGCCATCGCATCGCTGTCCGCGTGATCCGTCAGGATGTGGGTCAACGGCAGATCCTGCCAGTAGCCTTTTTCACGGTAGCGGCGGGCAAAATCCTCAGGCCAGCGGGTAAAGGGAATGGTCATGAGTCTTCCTTAGTGCAAACCAAACACGTTAAGCATGGTGGAGAGCTTCACGCCCGTCTCGCGCCACTCGCCCACCGGGGAGGAGGCAGGCACAATGCCCGCGCCGGCAAACAGGCGAACGGTATTTTCGCGAAGACGCGCGCAGCGGATGGTCACCACCCACTCGCCGTTGCCTTCGCTGTCGCACCAGCCAACGATGCCGCCGAATAGCTCACGGTCGAACGGCTCCAGCTCGGCAATCAGCTCTTTCGCCGCCTGATGCGGGAAGCCGCTCAGCGCCGGGGTCGGGTGCAGCAGGCAGGCCAGCGTCAGGGCGTTCTCGTTTTCACGCGCCTCGCCTTCTACCGGCGTTGCCAGATGCCACAGCGTCGGCGTGGTAATCAGCTGAGGAGAATCAGGCATGCTGAGATGATGGCTGCGCGGTGCCAGAATGGCCTTCATCGCCTGGGTGACCAGGTCGTGCTCGTGACGGTCCTTTTCGGAGGCCAGCAGCTTATTGCCCGCCTCGCGATCCAGCACATCGTCAGGCTGACGGCGCGCGGAGCCCGCCAGCGGCAGCGAGCTAAAATGCGCTCCCTCTTTGCGCAGCAGCAGCTCCGGGCTGGCGCCCAGCAGCACCCCGCCGTCTTCCAGCGGCACGTGGAAGTTAAAGCTCGCCGGGTTCTGGGCGATCAGGCGCTCCATCAGAGCGCCGCTGTCCAGGCGTTTGTCGGTCGCGATATCAATCAGGCGCGACAGGACCACCTTGTTCACCTGCGGCGTGGCGGTCAGCGACGCGGCGCGAGCGACCATCTCTTCGAAGACGGGCTGCGGCGGGATCTCGGCGCGTTGTGCCACCTTCAGGGCCTGCGCGCCGGAAAAATAGCGTGCGGACTGCTGACGTGCGGGACGGGAAAAGGTCTCCCAGCGTTGCGGAATAAACAGCGACGAGGGCTTGCGGGTATCGAACGGGATCGCCCCCACCATCACCGGGTGAGCAATACCGCTGGCTTTTGCCGTGCGGAAGGCCTGGGCTAATTTTTGCTGGAAGCGACCCGCCGGATCGTCACCGCCGACGGCGGGTTCACTGAAGCGGGCAAAGCAGCCTGACGTGGTAAAGCTGCGGTAAGGTGACATAAAGAAAAAACGGTCTGATTCCAGCGTGGTTGCGGCGTGCTGAACTTCCTCAGCCAGGGACGTATCCATATCATCCTCCTCAAAATGATAAAAGAAGCAATAATGATTATCATTTATATTTTCGTCGGCTAACCTAATCCCACATCGCTTCGCTGTCAACCGTCGGGCAAATAACTTGTGCGACAAAAGCTTGCATCCCGTTGCGGCAAATATGAAAATGAGAAGCATTATCTCCAACAAAAACAGGATCCCGTGCTGTGAAATTCCCTGCCGTTTTCCGTAATCCCCTGCTTTTATTATCACTTTTTGTTTTAGGACTTACCTCAGCCGCTGCCGCCGACTGGCCCCGTCAGGTGACCGACAGCCGCGGCGTTCACACGCTTGAGAGCAAACCGACGCGCATTGTCTCCACCAGCGTGACCTTAACCGGCTCCCTGCTGGCCATTGACGCACCGATCGTCGCCAGCGGCGCGACCACGCCGAACAACCGCGTGGCGGATGGGCAGGGTTTCCTGCGCCAGTGGGGCGATATCGCGAAGCAGCGCAAGGTTGCCCGGCTGTATATCGGCGAGCCGAGCGCTGAAGCGGTGGCCGCGCAAATGCCGGACCTGATTTTGATCAGCGCCACCGGCGGGGATTCCGCGCTGGCGCTGTACGATCAGCTTTCCGCCATTGCGCCGACGCTTATCATCAACTACGACGACAAGAGCTGGCAGGCGCTGCTGACCCAGCTGGGCGAGATCACCGGACACGAAAAGCAGGCCGCAGAGCGCATTGCCGCGTTTGATAAACAGCTCGCGCAGGTGAAACAGCAGATGACGCTGCCGCCGCAGCCGGTGAACGCCATCGTCTACACCGCCGCCGCGCATTCCGCCAACCTGTGGACCGCCGAATCGGCGCAGGGCAAACTGCTGCACCAGCTGGGCTTTACGCTGGCGGACCTGCCTGCCGGGTTGCAGACCTCAACAAGCCAGGGCAAGCGCCACGACATTATCCAGCTGGGCGGTGAAAACCTGGCGACGGGGCTGAACGGCGAAGGGCTGTTTGTGTTTGCCGGTGACGAGAAAGACGTGGCGGCGATTTACGCTAACCCACTCCTGGCGCACCTGCCGTCGGTGAAAAACAAGCGCGTGTGGGCGTTAGGAACCGAGACGTTCCGCCTGGATTATTACAGCGCGATGTTGGTGTTGCAGCGTTTGAATGCGATGTTTAAATAAGAGGCACAATCCCCGTAGGCCCGGTAAGCGCAGCGCCACCGGGCGTTTTGTCGGGTGGCGGCTCCGCCTTACCCGACCTACAAGGTCACCACACTCTCCTGCCTGAACCGGCGCAATTCCACCAGCGCCACCAATAAGATCACACCAACCATTGCTAACACAAACCCGCTGCTGCTCGCGGACGCCGCCGGGGTCATTATTGCCCCCAGCCCGCCGAGGATCGCCGCGCCAATGGCATCGCCCGTGACGTTCTGCGCGGTCCACAGGCCGTTAATGCGCCCGAGCATTCCTTCCGGCGTCTGGGTCTGGATCAGGGTGTACTGCAGCAGCGAGCTGATGGCGCTCAGCCAGCCGAAGATCACCAGACACATCACCCCCAGCACCCAGACCGGCATCAGGCTGAAGAAGCCAATGGCGATAAACGAGGCCAGCGTGGCAAGCAGCATAATCAACCCCGGCCGCGCGCTCTGTGCCAGGTTGCCGCTGGTCAGCGCCCCGCACGCCGCGCCGAGCGGAATGGCGGCGTAGAGAATGCCTATTTCCGAGGCGCTCATCTGCCACTCGCCCGACAGCGCCGGGTAGAGCACGCGCACGGCGCTCGCCATCGTCAGCAGGCCGCCGAGCAGCGCAATCCCGCCAATCAGCGGGTTGCTGAACAGGAAACGAATCGCGGCCATCAGGGACTTCAGCGGATGCTCGCGCGGCTGCGGCGGAGGTGGCAGCAGCGGCAGGCGCAGCGTCAGCGTGGTGATAAAGGTCCCCGCCGCGGCCAGGCCGTAGTTCCACGCCACGTTGCCGGTTGCCAGCAGCAGGCCGCCAACCATCGGCGAAATCACCGAGCCGAGGCGCACGGTGAGCATGGTGATCGCCCCCGCCTGCATCAGGTTCTCGCGCCCGACCAGCGCGGGCGTCGCCGCCAGCAGCGCCGTCACGCCTAAGGAGGCAAAAAAGCCGTCCCACAGCCCGAGGGCATATATGGCCATCAGCGACGGCTCCGGCAGCATGGCGTTCAGACACAGCCCGATAAAGCCCACGCCGCAGGTGCCGCGTGCCAGCAGGATCAGCTTTTTACGCTCGTAGCGGTCCGCCAGCACGCCGCCGACCATCAGGCCGATAAACATCGCCCCGCCGGTTAACGTCACCGATAACCCCACCAGCCAGCTGGAGTGGGTCATCGTCTGGATCTGTACCGGCACGGCTACGCCGAGCAGGCCGAGGGATAAAATGGAGATAAAGCGGGCGATAAACACGGCGCGATACGCCGGGTGCGTTTTAAGCAGGCTGAGGTTGAGCAGCCAGGATTTTTGATTCATGACAAAGCCTTGAGTGTAATTCTACCCATTCCATGGGCGCACATGCTAACATAGCCAAATAAGATAGATAACGATAATCACTATCATTATCAAATCATGGATGTTGCTATGTCGTTTTCCTCATCTTCGGTGCGCGCCGTTGCCGTGCCCGTTTTATTGCTGCTGTTGAGCCTCGCGATTGCACTCAGCCTGCTGGTTGGCGCCAGGCCGCTGCCTGCGTCCGTTATTGTCGATGCGTTCTCCGGCACCTGTCAGAGCGCTGACTGCACTATCGTGCTCGACGCCCGCCTGCCCCGCACCCTTGCTGGACTGCTGGCCGGCGGCGCGCTCGGCCTTGCCGGTGCCCTGATGCAAACCCTCACCCGCAACCCGCTGGCGGACCCCGGCATTCTCGGCGTGAACGCCGGCGCCAGCTTTGCCATCGTACTCGGCGCGGCGCTGTTCGGCTTCACCTCTCCGTCTGAGCAGTTGGTAATGGCCTTCTGCGGCGCGCTGGCCGCCTCGCTGGTGGTCGCGTTTACCGGCAGCCAGGGCGGCGGACAGCTGAGCCCGGTACGCCTGACGCTGGCGGGCGTGGCGCTTGCCGCGGTGCTGGAAGGCTTGTCCAACGGCATCGCCCTGCTCAACCCGGACGTTTACGACCAGCTGCGCTTCTGGCAGGCCGGTTCGCTGGATATCCGCACCCTTGAAACGCTGAAAGTGGTGGCGATCCCGATGATGATTGCCGCCGCCGTAGCGCTGTCGTTAAGCCGGGCGCTGAACAGCCTGAGCCTCGGCAGCGACACCGCCACCGCGCTCGGCAACCGCGTCGCGCGCACGCAGCTGATTGGCCTGCTGGCCATCACCGTCCTGTGCGGCAGCGCGACCGCCGTGGTCGGGCCAATCGCCTTTATCGGCCTGATGATGCCGCACATGGCGCGCTGGCTGGTAGGGGCGGATCACCGCTGGTCTCTGCCGGTCACGCTGCTGGCGACGCCTGCCCTGCTGCTGTTTGCCGACGTGCTGGGCCGCCTGCTGGTGCCGGGTGAACTGCGCGTCTCGGTGGTCAGCGCCTTTATCGGCGCACCGGTGCTGATTTTCCTGGTTCGTCGTAAACGCGGAGGTGGCGCATGAGGGCCCCGTCCCGTCGTTTAGTCACCAGCGTCTCCCTGCTGGTCGTCGCCAGTCTGCTGCTGGCGGTCTGGAGCCTGCAAAGCGGTGCCGTAACGCTTGATTTCGCGCAGGTATTTCACGCTCTCACCGGCAGCGCGCCGCGTAACATCACCATGGTGGTCACTGAATGGCGACTGCCGCGCGTGGCGATGGCAATCCTGGTCGGCGCGGCGCTCGGCGTCAGCGGTGCGATATTCCAGTCGCTGATGCGCAACCCGCTCGGCAGCCCTGACGTGATGGGCCTCAATACCGGGGCCTGGAGCGGCGTGCTGGTGGCGATGGTGCTGTTCGGCCAGCACCTGACGGCCATTACCTTCACGGCGATGGCGGGCGGCATTCTGACGTCGCTGGTTATCTGGCTGCTGGCCTGGCGCAACGGTATCGACACCTTCCGGCTGATCATTATCGGTATCGGCATCCGTGCGATGCTGATGGCCTTTAACACCTGGCTGCTGCTGCAGGCCTCGCTGGAAACGGCGCTTTCCGCCGGGCTGTGGTACGCAGGTTCTCTCAACGGCCTGACGTGGGGCAAAACCTGGCCCGCCGCGCCGCTGATTGTGCTGATGTTTATCGGCGCGCTGCTGCTGGTGCGACGCATGCGGCTGCTGGAGATGGGCGACGACAGCGCCTGCGCGCTGGGCGTGAGCGTCGAGCGCTCGCGCCTGATGCTGATGCTGGTGGCGGTACTGCTGACCGCCGCCTCCACCGCCATCGCCGGGCCGATCTCGTTTATCTCCCTTGTCGCGCCGCATATCGCACGACGTCTGAGCGGGACGGCGCGCTGGGGATTAACCCAGGCGGCGCTGTGCGGCGCGCTGTTACTGCTGGCCGCCGATCTCTGCGCCCAGCGGCTGTTTATGCCTTATCAACTGCCGGTGGGCGTAGTGACCGTCAGCCTCGGCGGGATTTACCTTATCGTCTTGCTCGTTCAGGAGTCACGCAAGAAATGACAGACTTCACATCCCGCTTGCGCGGCGAACATCTCACCCTCGGCTACGGCAAAAAAATCGTTGCCCGCGATTTATCCGTCGTCATTCCGGACGGCCACTTCACGGCGATTATCGGCCCGAACGGCTGCGGAAAATCGACCCTGCTGCGCACGCTGAGCCGCCTGATGACGCCGGTGGAGGGCAGTGTCTTCCTGGACGGGGAGCAGATCCAGCGCTTCGCCAGCAAAGAGGTGGCCAGGCGCATCGGGCTGCTGGCGCAAAACGCCACCACGCCGGGGGACATCACGGTGCAGGAGCTGGTCTCGCGCGGGCGCTACCCGCACCAGCCGCTGTTTGCCCGCTGGCGTAAAGAGGACGACGAGGCGGTGAACCGCGCGATGCAGGCAACGGGCATCACCGATCTCGCCCAGCAGAGCGTGGACACCCTTTCCGGCGGCCAGCGTCAGCGGGCGTGGATTGCGATGGTGCTGGCACAGGAAACGTCGATCATGCTGCTGGACGAGCCGACAACCTGGCTCGACATCAGCCATCAGATTGACCTGCTGGAGCTGCTGAGCGAGCTGAACCGCACGCAGGGCTACACCCTGGCGGCGGTGCTGCACGATTTAAACCAGGCGTGCCGCTACGCCACGCACCTGATTGCCTTGCGCGACGGGGAGATTGTGGCGCAGGGTACGCCGAAAGAGATTGTCACGCCGGAGCTGATCGCGCGGATCTACGGTATGCGCTGCATGATTATTGACGATCCGGTGGCGGGAACGCCGCTGGTGGTGCCGTTAGGTCGGCGGTAATTGCCGGGTGGCGGCTACGCCTGACCCGGCCTACACTCGGCTCCCGTAGGC
>OLJR01000276.1_pt1 | contig 10619 bp, 5 predicted proteins | sample 1601541 | NCBI WGS metagenome assembly OLJR01 (sample SAMN04436879, study PRJEB24849) | human gut metagenome | biome: human gut; feature: NICU; material: stool | host: Homo sapiens | place: USA: Saint Louis, MO | collected 2012-01-23
CCCTGCTGCAGGGCTTCGTCGATATCTTTAGCGGCTTCGGCATTATCGTCGCGCTCTTCACGCTGCGCTTCCTGGTGGGCTTAGCGGAAGCGCCTTCCTTCCCGGGCAACAGCCGCATTGTGGCGGCCTGGTTCCCGGCGCAGGAGAGGGGAACGGCGGTGGCGATTTTCAACTCCGCACAGTACTTCGCGACGGTGATCTTTGCGCCCATTATGGGCTGGCTAACCCATGAGGTGGGATGGTCGCACGTGTTCTTCTTTATGGGCGGACTCGGGATCGTCATCAGCTTTATCTGGCTCAAAGTGATCCACGAACCCAACCAGCACCCTGGCGTAAACAAAAAAGAGCTGGAGTACATTGCTGAAGGCGGCGCGCTGATCAACATGGATCAGAAATCCTCGACGGCGAAAGTGCCGTTCAGCCAGAAATGGGCGCAGATCAGGCAGCTTGTCGGCTCGCGCATGATGATCGGGATCTATCTGGGCCAGTACTGTATCAACGCCTTGACCTACTTTTTCATCACCTGGTTCCCGGTGTACCTGGTGCAGGCACGCGGCATGTCGATTCTGAAAGCGGGGTTTGTTGCCTCGGTCCCGGCCATCTGTGGCTTCGTGGGGGGCGTGCTCGGCGGGGTGATTTCCGACTGGCTGATGCGCCGCACCGGTTCCCTGAACATCGCGCGTAAAACGCCTATCGTGCTCGGCATGCTGCTCTCCATGACCATGGTGTTCTGTAACTACGTCAATGCCGAGTGGATGATTATCGGCTTTATGGCGATGGCCTTCTTCGGCAAAGGCATTGGCGCGCTGGGCTGGGCGGTGATGGCGGATACGGCCCCGAAAGAGATCAGCGGCCTGAGCGGCGGTCTGTTCAACATGTTTGGCAATATCTCCGGGATTGTGACGCCCATCGCTATCGGCTACATCGTCGGCACCACCGGATCGTTTAACGGTGCGCTAATCTACGTGGGTGTGCATGCGCTGGTGGCGGTGCTGAGTTACCTGGTGCTGGTGGGGGATATCAAACGCGTCGAACTTAAACCTGTTGCGGAGCGTGGCTGATGACAACGCAATCGAGCCCAACCATCACTGAGATGAAGGTCATCCCGGTGGCCGGGCAGGACAGCATGCTGCTGAATATTGGCGGCGCCCATAACGCCTGGTTTACCCGTAATATCGTCGTGCTAAAAGACAGCGCAGGGAATACCGGCGTGGGCGAGGCCCCTGGCGGAGAGGTGATTTACCAGACGCTGGTCGATGCCATTCCGCAGGTCGTGGGGCAGGAGATTGCCCGCCTGAACAAGGTGGTTCAGCGGGTGCATAAGGGCAATCAGTCGGCAGACTTTGAGACATTCGGAAAAGGTGCCTGGACGTTTGAACTGCGCGTCAACGCGGTCGCTGCCCTGGAAGCGGCTCTGCTTGATTTACTGGGTAAGGCGCTCAATGTCCCGGTCTGCGAACTGCTGGGGCCCGGCAAACAGCGCGATGCGGTCACCGTGCTGGGCTATCTGTTCTACATTGGCGATCGCAATAAAACCGATCTCCCCTATCTGGCTCGCTCCAGGGGCGAACACGACTGGTATCGCCTGCGCCACCAGGAAGCGCTCTCCAGCGACGCGGTGGTGCGGCTGGCAGAGGCGGCGCAGGATCGCTACGGCTTTAAGGATTTCAAGCTGAAGGGCGGCGTGCTGCCCGGCGAGCAGGAGATTGAAACGGTCCGGGCGCTGAAAAAACGCTTTGCGGATGCTCGGATCACCGTCGATCCCAACGGCGCATGGCTGCTGGATGAAGCGATTAGCCTGTGCAAAGGGCTGGGCGATGTCCTGACCTATGCGGAAGACCCCTGCGGCGCGGAACAGGGCTTTTCGGGCCGCGAAGTGATGGCCGAGTTCCGTCGTGCTACCGGACTGCCGGTGGCGACCAATATGATCGCCACCAACTGGCGTGAAATGGGCCATGCGGTGATGCTCAACGCCGTCGACATTCCGCTGGCGGACCCGCACTTCTGGACGCTCTCAGGCGCGGTCCGCGTGGCGCAGCTGTGCGATGACTGGGGGCTCACCTGGGGCTGTCATTCGAACAATCACTTTGATATTTCGCTGGCGATGTTTACCCACGTTGGTGCCGCTGCGCCGGGTAACCCGACCGCCATCGACACGCACTGGATTTGGCAGGAAGGCGAAGCCCGCCTGACGAAAAATCCGCTGGAAATCATCAATGGCAAGATTGCCGTACCGGATGCGCCGGGCCTGGGCCTGGGCGTGGAGCTGGACTGGGATCGGATCCATAAAGCCCATGAGGCGTATAAAAAATTGCCGGGCGGCGCGCGTAACGATGCGGGCCCGATGCAGTACCTTATTCCCGGCTGGACATTTGACCGTAAGCGCCCTGTTTTCGGACGTCACTGATAAAAGGATTACACGATGAGTACTTTTACGACCCCTGTCGTCACCGCCATGCAGATCGTTCCGGTTGCGGGCCATGACAGCATGCTGATGAATCTGAGCGGCGCGCACGCGCCGTTCTTCACGCGCAACATTGTCATTATCAAAGACAATGCCGGCCATACCGGCGTGGGCGAAATTCCGGGCGGGGAGAAGATCCGCAACACGCTGGAGGACGCCATTCCGCTGGTGGTGGGCAAAACGCTGGGTGAGTACAAAAATGTCCTCAACACCGTGCGCAACACCTTTGCCGATCGCGATGCCGGAGGCCGGGGTCTGCAGACCTTCGATCTGCGCACCACAATCCACGTGGTGACCGGCATTGAAGCCGCGATGCTGGATCTGCTGGGCCAGCATCTGGGCGTTAACGTTGCGTCGCTGCTGGGCGAGGGGCAGCAGCGCAGCGAAGTGGAAATGCTGGGCTATCTGTTCTTTGTCGGCGACCGCAAGCTGACGCTACTGCCGTATCAGAGCCAGCCGGATGAACAATGCGACTGGTACCGGCTTCGCCACGACGAGGCAATGACCCCGGATGCGGTGGTGCGCCTGGCGGAAGCGGCATACGAAAAATATGGCTTCAACGATTTCAAACTGAAGGGCGGCGTGCTGGCCGGGGAAGAAGAGGCGGAAGCCGTCACCGCGCTGGCAAAACGTTTCCCGCAGGCGCGCGTGACGCTCGATCCGAACGGGGCCTGGTCCCTTGATGAAGCGATTGCGATCGGCAAGCAGCTGAAAGGCGTGCTGGCCTACGCGGAGGACCCGTGCGGGGCTGAGCAAGGCTTCTCTGGCCGTGAGGTGATGGCGGAATTCCGTCGCGCTACGGGGCTGCCGACCGCGACCAATATGATTGCGACCGACTGGCGTCAGATGGGACACACCTTATCCCTCCAGTCAGTCGATATTCCGCTGGCTGACCCGCACTTCTGGACGATGCAGGGGTCGGTTCGCGTGGCGCAGATGTGCCATGAGTTTGGCCTGACCTGGGGTTCGCACTCCAACAACCACTTCGATATCTCGCTGGCGATGTTCACGCACGTCGCCGCCGCTGCGCCGGGCACGATCACTGCTATCGACACCCACTGGATCTGGCAGGAAGGTAATCAGCGTCTCACTAAGCAGCCGTTTGAGATCAAAGGTGGCATGGTGCAGGTGCCTTCCACGCCGGGGCTGGGGGTTGAGCTGGATATGGATCAGGTCATGAAGGCCCATGAGCTGTATCAGAAACACGGTCTGGGCGCGCGCGACGATGCGATGGCGATGCAGTATCTCATCCCTGACTGGACATTCGACAATAAACGCCCGTGCATGGTACGATAAACGCATTGGGATCGATCCCATGAGCGGTCTTTTACGTGGTGTATGCTTAACGTAACGACTATGCGTAAGGATGGCTTATGAAAATTGTTATCGCACCGGACTCGTATAAGGAAAGTTTGAGTGCGCTTGAGGTTGCGACAGCGATAGAACGTGGTTTTCGCGAGATCTTTCCCGAGGCGGTTTACGTGAAGCTGCCGGTCGCGGACGGTGGCGAAGGGACGGTTGAGGCGATGATCGCGGCAACGCAGGGAAGCATTGTGCATGTTCCGGTGACCGGCCCGCTGGGCGAGCGCGTGGAGGGGTTTTATGGCTTGTCCGGTGATAAGCAGAGCGCCTTTATTGAAATGGCGGCGGCAAGCGGCCTGGAGCGGGTTGCGCCTTCGCAGCGTAATCCGCTGAAAACCACCTCCTGGGGCACGGGCGAACTGATTCGTCACGCGCTGGATGCGGGCGTTAAGCATATTATTATTGGCATTGGCGGCAGCGCTACCAACGACGGCGGCGCAGGGATGGTGCAGGCGCTGGGGGCGAAGCTGCTGGACGACAATGAACAGCCTCTTGGGCAGGGCGGGGGCGAGCTGGGAAAACTCGCGCGTATCGACCTGAGTGGGCTGGACAAGCGTCTGGCGGAATGCCGGATTGAGGTGGCCTGCGATGTAACCAATCCGCTTACCGGGAACGATGGCGCGTCAGCGGTATTCGGCCCGCAAAAGGGGGCCACTCCCGAGATGATCGTCACCCTGGACAATGCGCTTGCGCACTATGCGAGCGTCATTGCCCGGGATCTGGATATCGACGTACTGAACCTTGCTGGCGGCGGCGCGGCAGGGGGCATGGGCGCGGCGCTCTACGCCTTTTGCGGCGCGCAGCTGCGCCAGGGCATTGAGATCGTGACCGATGCGCTACACCTGGCCGACCAGGTGGCCGATGCGGATCTGGTGATCACGGGGGAAGGCCGCATTGACAGCCAGACGATCCACGGCAAAGTCCCGGTGGGGGTGGCGAAGGTGGCAAAACGCTTTAACAAACCCGTTATTGGCATTGCAGGCAGCCTGACGGCGGACGTTGGCGTGGTACACGATCACGGCATTGATGCCGTGTTTAGCGTGATCTACACCATCTGCACGCTGGAAGACGCGCTGGAAAATGCCGGCGAGAACGTCAGGATGGCCGCAAGGAATATCGCGGCGGTGCTGAAAGTGGGGCAGGCATTTTAACTGTGATTGCCGGGTGGCGGCTTCGCCTTACCCGGCCTACGTTAGTGCACCTGTAGGCCCGGCAAGCGTAGCGCTACCGGGCTTTTACCTCAGCTCCCCAACACCTTCATCGCTTCCCGCGTCACGTTATCCATTTCATCCAGCAGCTCCAGGAACTCCGGTTCAAGCTCCGATTCCGGCGTACCGGCACGCAGCTGCTGCTCCAGAAGCTGACAGAGGTTTTTCAGTCGCGGTACGCCGCTGTACCCGCAGCTGCCGTGCAGCTTGTGGATTGCGTCCAGCAGATCTTCCGGGTTTTCACCCACCAGCTGCTCTTCCACCTTGTTGCGAATTTCTGGCAGAAACGCGACCAGCATTTGCAGCATGTCGCGGGCCAAATCGGGTTTACCTGCCGCCTGGCGCAGCGCGAGCTGCCAGTCAAAGGTCGCGTTTTGATTGATGCTGATTTCAACCGGTTCGCTGGAAACCGTGTACGTTCCGCCAATATGACCCGGCTTGTAGCGCAACAGCAGGCTATGAAGTTTCTCTTCATCGATGGGCTTTGCCAGATAGTCATTCATCCCGGCGCTCAGCAGCTTCTCCTTCTGGCCCGCCATCGCGTGCGCGGTGACAGCAATAACCGGCGTTTGCTGCTGATGCGGCAACTGGTGGATCAGCTCGCAGGCCCGGATGCCGTCCATGCCCGGCATCTGAATATCCATCAGGATTAAATCGAACTGCATCTGCTTAGCCTGTTCAACCGCCTGCGCGCCGCTGGTGCACAGCTCCACATGCTGAACCTGGTCCTCAAGCAATGCGCCAATGAGCTTCAGGTTGGCCGGATTATCATCCACCGCCATCACGCTCATCGGCAATTTTTGCTCATCGTTAATCAGCGGAAGGGCATGCTGGCTAAGACGGCAATATTCCGTGAGGGCTGGCAGCAAACGGGTTGCGGTCAGTGGTTTCAAAAGACACGCGGCCGCGCCGTCGTTTTTCAGTTCTTCCGCGTTGAGCTGCCCATGGCACGGCAGCGCCAGCAGCAGGTAGTCGGTCATTGACGCGGCTTTCGCCAGGCGCTCCTGCTGCATGGTCAACTCGCCGGTGAAGGTGACCGGAATGCCCATCAGCAGAATATCGTAATGCTCTACGGCAAGCGCCGAGAAGGTGGGGCTGTAGACCACCTCCAGCGGCGTGGTGCTTAAGATGTTGAGCGTACACTGCGCCGCCGCAGCGTTAGGCTCAACGTAGGCCAGACGCTTGCCTTTCAGGCAGTCCGTCACCGGGCCATCGGTCAGCACGTTCGGATTAAGGTCCAGATTAATGTGGAACCAGAAGGTTGAACCGCGGTTTGGCTGGCTGTGGAAAGAGATATCGCCGCCCATCTCGTTCACCAGGCGCTGGGTGATCACCAGCCCCAGACCGGTACCGCCATGACGGCGGGAGATGCTAGCGTCCGCCTGACGGAACGCCTGGAACAGACGCGACTGGTCGCGCTCCGGAATACCGATGCCGGTATCGCGGATCTGGACTTCAATCTGGACCTTATTGCTGCTGATCGAGCGTTTCTCTACCAGGATGTCGATATTACCGCTTTCGGTGAACTTAATGGCATTCCCGACAAGGTTGGTTATGACCTGCTGCAGGCGCAGCGGATCGCCAATAACGTTATCCGGCACGTCGTTTTTAATGTTAAGCGTCAGCTCCAGGCCTTTGTCGTGCGACGAGTGCGCGAGCAGCGTCACCACTTCATCCAGCGTGCTGCGCAGCGGGAAGGGGATACTCTCGAGGATCAGCTTGCCCGCTTCCAGCTTGGAGAAGTCCAGCACGTCGTTAATGATCGCCAGCAGGTTGTTGGCCGAACGTTCAATGGTGTGCAGGTGATCCCGCTGAGTGGGGTTGAGCTCGCTTTTCAGGGTCAGACGGGTAAAGCCGATCACGCCATTGAGCGGCGTGCGCAGCTCGTGCGACATATTGGCAAGGAATTCCGATTTAATACGCGCGGCTTCCTGAGCGCGCTTTTTCGCCAGATCCAGCTCAACGTTCTGGATCTCCATCTGCTCCAGCGTTTCGCGCAGGTCGGACGTCGCCTGGTCAACGTTGTGCTGCATCTCTTCGTGATAGGCCGCCAGCGACATCGCCATCGAGTTGATGCCGTTTTTCAGCATGTCCAGCTCGCCCAGCATAAACCCTTCCACGCGGCTGTCGAGCTGTCCCCGGCGAATGCGGTCAACCGTGTTAACCATGTTGCGGATGGGACCCGTCACGTCGCGCATCAGGCGCCAGCCGAAGATCAGCGCAATGCCGATGCAGAACAGCATCATCACGCCGGAAATGAAAATCTCTTTGTACTGCTGTAGCCGGACCGACTTGAGATCCAGCTCCAGCGCCACATATCCCAGCATATTATTGCTGGATTTGGCGTCGGACTGCGCAGACTCATCGGGGGAATAGCTTTCCGACACGATCGGCGTGCGCAGGATCATGATATCGCCGCGCCGCAATACGGTGAGGTGGCGCGGGAACGGCGTACCTTCCGGGATCTTCAGTGCTGCCGGATCGAGATGAAAGTTTGAGGTCACAAACAGGCGGTTATGTTCGTCGTAAACGGAAATGGCGCGTACGATATCCGAGTGACGACGGTGGAGTACGCTGATTAACTGCCCAATGGATTCGCGGTTTTGCAGGTTCATGCCGTACTCGCTGGAGACGGCAAGCGGTTCGATAATGCTGGCGCCTGCATCTTCCAGCTGTCGCTGCAAATCGTTATAGCGGTGCACCACAAAGAAGATACTCAGCAGCAAACCGATGAGAACGGTGGGGGCGAGGATCAAAATCATCATGCGCGCGCGCAGGCTGTAGTTGGTCATGGCGTTCCGTTATGGGACAATTAAGATAATTATGGTTATGTGAGAAAAATCTCGGCGATGGCGCAATTCTACTCTGCAAAGCGACGCGTGACGACGCGTCAAATCATCACTGTTGAGGCCACGGACCTCGATCCGTTTGGCCAGGGAGTGGCACGCCACAATGGTAAGGCTCTGTTTATAACAGGTTTACTGCCAGCAGAACGAGCAGAAATTACGCTGACGGAAGATAAACGCCAGTTTGCGCGCGGGCAGGTTAAGCGTCGCCTCAGCGATAGCCCGGAGCGTGTGGCACCCCGCTGCCCCCATTTTGGCGTGTGCGGCGGCTGCCAGCAACAGCATGCGAACACAGAATTACAGCAAAAAAGCAAAAGCCGTGCGCTGGCGCGTCTGCTCAAACATGACGTTAACGAAATTGTTGCCGATGAGCCCTGGGGCTATCGTCGTCGCGCGCGCCTGAGCCTCAGCTATCAGCCAAAAACGGAGCGGCTGGAGATGGGGTTTCGCAAGGCCGGCTCCAGCGACATCGTTGACGTGAAGCAGTGCCCCATTTTGGTGCCCCATCTTGAGGCATTGCTTCCGGAAGTGCGCATCTGCCTCTCCGGGCTGGACGGCGTACGCCATCTTGGGCACGTCGAACTGGTCATGGCAAACAATGGCCCGCTGATGGTGCTGCGCCATACCGCGCCGTTGTCGAAGAAAGATCGCGAAAAACTGGAACGCTTTTCGCATTCCCACGACCTGGCGCTTTTCCTTGCACCACAAAGCGAGATACTTGAACAGGTTACCGGTGAGGCGCCCTGGTATGCGTCAAACGGGCTACGCTTAACGTTCAGCCCGCGGGATTTCATTCAGGTGAATGATGGCGTTAACCAGCAGATGGTGGCGAAAGCGCTGGCGTGGCTGGACGTTCAGAAAAGCGACCGGGTGCTCGATCTGTTCTGCGGAATGGGCAACTTCACGCTGCCGCTGGCGCGAGAAGCGGCCTGCGTCGTCGGTGTGGAAGGCGTTGAGGCCCTGGTGGCGAAAGGGCAGGAGAACGCGCGGCAGAACGGCTTGCAAAATGTGACATTCTTTCATCAAAATCTTGAGGACGATGTCACCCAACAGCCGTGGGCAAAGCAGGGCTTCGATAAAATTTTGCTCGACCCGGCGCGTGCCGGTGCCCCGGGCGTGATGGCGCATATTATTAAACTCGCGCCAAAGCGTGTGGTCTATGTTTCCTGTAACCCGGCAACGCTTGCCCGGGACAGCGAGGCATTACTCAGCGCGGGTTACCAGATTCAGCGTCTGGCAATGCTGGACATGTTCCCGCACACTGGGCATCTGGAATCGATGGTGTTGTTCGAGCACATCTAATTTGTTTGGCTTGTCGACTTCGACAGGCCCTGGTCCCTAAAGGAGAGGACAATGGTTGCGGTAAGAAGTGCACATCTCAATAAAGCTGGGGAGTTTGACCCACAAAAATGGATCGCAAGTCTGGGAATTTCCAGCCAGCAGTCGTGTGAACGCTTAACCGAAACCTGGGCCTATTGTCTGCGCACCACGCAGGGGCATCCCGACGCCGATCTTCTCCTGTGGCGCGGCGTGGAGATGGTTGAAATCCTGTCCATGCTGAACATGGACATCGAAACGCTGCAGGCCGCGCTGCTCTTCCCCCTCGCGGATGCGGACGTGGTCAGCGAAGACGTGCTGCGCGACAGCGTCGGAAAATCCGTCGTCGCGCTGATCCACGGCGTGCGCGATATGGCAGCCATTCGTCAGCTCAAAGCCGCGCATACGGATTCCGTCTCCTCAGAGCAGGTCGATAACGTTCGCCGGATGCTGCTGGCCATGGTGGATGATTTCCGCTGCGTGGTCATCAAGCTGGCCGAGCGTATTGCCCATCTGCGAGAGGTGAAGGATGCGCCGGAAGACGAGCGCGTGCTGGCCGCCAAAGAGTGTACAAACATCTATGCGCCGCTGGCGAACCGCTTAGGGATTGGTCAGCTGAAATGGGAGCTGGAAGATTACTGCTTCCGCTATCTGCACCCGGCGGAATATAAACGGATTGCCAAACTCCTGCACGAGCGCCGCATCGATCGCGAGCACTATATCGAGGAGTTTGTCGGCGGACTGCGCCAGGCGATGAAAGAAGAGAACGTGCGCGCTGAAGTCTACGGTCGACCAAAGCACATCTACAGCATCTGGCGCAAGATGCAGAAGAAACACCTCGCCTTTGACGAGCTGTTTGACGTGCGCGCCGTGCGTATCGTGGCGGAGCGTCTGCAGGACTGCTACGCCGCGCTGGGGATAGTGCACACGCACTTCCGTCATCTGCCCGATGAGTTCGACGACTATGTCGCCAACCCCAAACCGAACGGCTATCAGTCAATCCATACCGTGGTGCTTGGCCCTGGCGGTAAAACGGTCGAGATTCAGATCCGCACCAAACAGATGCACGAGGACGCCGAACTGGGCGTTGCCGCGCACTGGAAATACAAAGAAGGCACGTCCGGCGGGGCGCGTTCAGGCCACGAAGACCGCATTGCCTGGCTGCGTAAGCTGATTGCGTGGCAGGAAGAGATGGCCGATTCCGGCGAGATGCTCGACGAAGTGCGCAGCCAGGTCTTTGACGATCGCGTCTACGTCTTTACCCCGAAAGGGGACGTTGTCGACCTGCCGGCCGGCTCTACGCCGCTCGATTTTGCCTACCACATCCATAGCGATGTGGGGCACCGCTGCATCGGGGCGAAAATTGGCGGGCGTATCGTACCGTTCACCTATCAGCTGCAGATGGGCGACCAGATTGAAATT
>OLJR01000320.1_pt1 | contig 8972 bp, 4 predicted proteins | sample 1601541 | NCBI WGS metagenome assembly OLJR01 (sample SAMN04436879, study PRJEB24849) | human gut metagenome | biome: human gut; feature: NICU; material: stool | host: Homo sapiens | place: USA: Saint Louis, MO | collected 2012-01-23
GCCGCGATCCGGTGGGTGTGGTGGCCTCTATCGCGCCGTGGAACTACCCGCTGATGATGGCCGCCTGGAAGCTGGCCCCCGCGCTGGCGGCAGGGAACTGCGTGGTGATTAAGCCCTCTGAGATCACGCCCCTGACCGCGCTGAAGCTGGCAGAGCTGGCAAAAGATATCTTCCCGGCGGGCGTTCTGAACGTGCTGTTTGGTCGCGGGAAAACGGTCGGCGACCCGCTCACCGGGCACGAGAAGGTCCGCATGGTTTCGCTGACCGGTTCGATTGCGACCGGGGAACATATCATCGGCCATACGGCGTCCTCGATTAAACGCACCCATATGGAGCTGGGCGGCAAAGCGCCGGTGATCGTGTTTGATGATGCCGATCTGGATGCGGTGGTTGAAGGGGTGCGGACGTTTGGCTTCTACAATGCCGGGCAGGACTGTACGGCAGCCTGCCGCATTTATGCCCAGAAGGGAATTTATGCCCAACTGGTTGAAAAGCTGGGCGCCGCGGTTGCCAGCCTTAAAATGGGGGCGCCGGAAGACACCTCTACCGAACTGGGACCGCTCAGCTCGGCCGCCCATCTGTCACGCGTCTGTCAGGCCGTCGATGAGGCGAAAGCGCTCGGCCATATCCGGGTTGTCACCGGCGGGAGCAAAAAAGAGGGGGCGGGCTACTACTTCCAGCCAACCCTTCTGGCGGGAGCAAAACAGGACGACGCCATCGTTCAGCGCGAGGTGTTTGGCCCGGTGGTGAGCGTCACTGAGTTTGATGACGAGGCGCAGGTGCTGGCCTGGGCAAACGACTCACAATACGGCCTGGCGTCATCGGTCTGGACCAAAGACGTGGGGCGCGCCCATCGCCTGAGCGCGCGCCTGCAGTACGGCTGCACCTGGGTGAATACCCATTTTATGCTGGTGAGCGAAATGCCGCACGGCGGCATGAAATTATCGGGCTACGGGAAAGATATGTCGGTCTACGGGCTTGAGGATTATACGGTTGTCCGGCATGTCATGATCAAACACTGATCCGCTTAGCCTGGCCGCTTGCGCGGTCAGGCGTTCTCTTTGCCCGCCAGATGTGTTACGTAAGATACTCAATTGTTATTAACCATAATTTTTAAGTGGTTATTCTGTAACGAAAAAACTTGATCTGTGTCAACATATGACGCATATTGCGTGCGGTTATTTTTTCGGCTCTGGTATACAGAATGACGTTGTATCAAAAGATGTTGGTTTTTTACGCAATCATGGCTTCCATCTGCGCGTTAATCACCTGGTTCCTCTCAAAAGACCGCAAACGTATCCGCCTGCTGAGCGCTTTCCTGGTGGGGTCAACCTGGCCAATGAGCTTTCCCGTTGCGCTGCTGGTCTCGCTTTTTTGAAGCACGCTTCCAGTTTTAAAAGATGAACATAGCATTCCTGATGTGATAACTGTATAAACACACAGTGCATCATAAAAGGAGTGCTTATGAACAGTTTTTACTCGCAGCAGGCCGGTTGCACCGTGCGCTGGCACGACTTGCCCGGCTCCGGCGATCCCGTGGTGTTCATTCACGGGCTGGGCTGCGCCGCTTCCTATGAATATCCCCGCGTCGTTCGTGACCCGCTGTTTGGCGCGCGCAGAGCGATTCTCATCGACTTGCCCGGCAGCGGCTACAGCGATAAGCCTGAGCACTACAGCTACAAAACCACCGACCAGGCGCACGTTGTGGCGGAGCTGATTGACCATCTTAAACTGGATTCCTTCTGGTTATACGGCCACAGCATGGGCGGCAGTATTGCTATCGAAACGGCGGGGCTTTTGGCTACGCGTGTGAAGGGGCTGATGGTGTCAGTACCCAATTTTCACGCGGGTGGGGGATGTTCAGCCGGTCAATCGCGGCGCAAAGCGAGCAACAGTTTCTGGAGCAGGGTTATGACGCTATGCTCAGCGCAGAAAAAACGGCGTGGGCAGGGTGCCTGCAGAGCAATGCGGCTTATGCCGTCTGGCGCGGTGCATCCAGCCTGGTGGCGGGCGTTGAACCGGAATGGGAAGCGCAGTTTCTGTCACTTCCTTGCCCGGTAACGTTGATTTTTGGCGAGCTCTCTCTGCCGGATGACGATGTGGAAAATCTGCAACAGAAAGGCGTTGAGGTAAAAATTATCCCTGCGGCGGGGCACTCTATGTCGTGGGAAAACCCCTCTGCGCTGGCGCAGGCATTAGCCGGGTGTATGACGATGTAATTATTGTACAATTTATCATCGTGGCGAAATGTAGGCCGGGTAAGCGCAGCGCCACCCGGCAAGAAGGCGGCTACATTATTAAAGCACGTAGTGCCTGACGAGCGTCAGGCTGAACATCATGCGGGTGCTGGTAATCAATGTTCTCGATCGCGCGGCTATAGAGCGCGACCAGCCAGTCGTAAACGTACGCGGTAGCCGCATGGACCGGCTGTTCACCCAGACGCGTCAGGCGGGGCTCGGCGCTGCTCACCACCGGGGTGACGAAGATGGCCTGCCCCTTGCGGATGCGGCTTGCCGGGCGCGTCGCCACGGGCGTCTTGTCGTAACCCAGCCAGCCAACGAAATTGCCCATCACGGCATGCAGTTGCGCAGCGCTACTCTTATCCGCTTCGACAATTCGCTGCAGCTGCTGAGGCAGATCCAGCCGGTAGCTGGTGACCACCAGCACATCCGTAATTTGCTGTAACACCGCAGGATCCAGCCCAAGACGGGCGGCTGTCGCCTCGTTGCGGCTCCACTGGCGCAGATGATTTATCCAGACTTTGTGCGCCAGGCGCGCTTTGTCTTTGGTCTGGTACAGACCGGCGCTTTCCTGGGCGTTCTCGGCAAACAGGTCAATGGTATCCGTAAATAGCCCGTTAACCTGCTCCTCGCGTGGCTGCTGAACGGCCAACAGCGTTTCAAAGGCCTTCAGCGGCGGCAGCAGGCCTTCAAGCAGCTCGCCGTGGCGGGCGGCACTGCTTTGCAGCGTGCGCACCATGTTTTCTGCCTGAGTGCGTCGGATACCTGGCTCCTCAACCAGCGGTGCCAGGTAGGTTTGCATCATCGCCGAGAGCTCCAGACGCAGCGCGTTTTTGAGCGTGCCGAGACGCTTCTGTCGCTGCGCGGGTAGCGTCGCCTGAGACAGCCACTCAATGACGCGCTGCATGCTGTGGCTGTCCAGAGCCTGTAGCGTGCCCCAGCGCAGGCCGGGCTTCCCGAGCAGATGCTGTACGGCTTCATCGAGATTCTGCCGGGTGGTAAAGCGCGCGTCGTGCGGGGTGATCGCCCACACCAGACCCGGCAGGGCAGATTCTTCAGCAGGCTGCGTCTCCCTGACCCAGTTCATTAACACTTTTGCTTTTTTGGCCGTCTGTTCGTGCTGCGCCGTCGCGTTGCAGATGACCAGCACATCCGGCTGGAGCTGTTGACGGTAGTGCTCAAGCAGCCACTGGGATTTTGCCTGGCGTAGCGGATCGGCATGGCGGTCTTCAAACACCGGGATATCAATGATATCGACATTATCCAGCGCGCCGTTCTCAACCGGAAGCACCAGCTCGCGGGTCAGGAAGGCCAGCACATCGACGGGGAGGCTGATGGCGTTCAGCATTTCACCGTTGTTCAGCGGATGGAGAAGCGTCTCTTGCGTATTCTGCAGCGCTACCGAGCCGTCGTGCGTCAGGAACCCTTCGCCAGGCAGCCCGAAGCTGTCCACCAGCAGGCTAAGGGGGGCCGCAATCTCGCTGGCATGGCTGGTCTGGTGCAGCACATGGGCCAGATTTAACCACTGCTGGGTCAGTTCCTGCTGCTCGCCCCACAGCAACGACCAGACGCTGGCGCGGGTGCTGAGATCGAGCGAAGGCACCAGTTGGGCGAACTCGTGCCACAGGGCATCATCAATTTGCTGTTTCGCGGCGGGTACCGTGCTCTGCCAGAAGCGGGCAATCGCCCCCACGTCCTGCGCCGTGATGCCGGGCACGCTCTGCGGCTGGCGCAGCCCGCGCCATTTCTCCAGACGGGTCTCGATGACCGCCTTATCCACCGCGCGCATCTGCGGATGCAGCGTCGTGCGGGCAATAAACAGCTGCACCAGCTCGGCCTCGGTGACCAGGCTCAGGCGCAGCGGAAACGCCTCGTCAAGCGCTTCCGGGGTTTCCCGGGTGAAGCGAACGGCCATGTTGGTCAGGGCATGTCCCGGATTGATATGCGAAAAATAGTCAAAGGTGCGCTGGCCTGGCGTCACGTTCAGGCGTCCATTGCCGCTGCCGCACAGCGACAACAGCAGGTGCGCTTTCGCGCTCTGCGAATGGCCGTAAAGCCCGATGCTGCTCTGGCGGGTCATGGCGCGTTCAATGGCCTGCTCGCGCGCCTGCGCCGCGTTGATGCGGGCAAGCAGGGCGTCGGCATCGTTATCCAGCACGGGGGCGTTCAGGCGCGTCTCGTTGATCCACCCGATTAAGGCCTGAGTGGTGGTGGTCGTCGCTGTCATTTCAGGTATACGCTCCCGCTGTCGATCCAGTAGTGGCTGCCGCTGTGTCGGCGGTCGGCCAGGGTATTCAGTTTGAAGGTTAAGGCGTCAGGCGCCACCGGCGTGCCGTCCTGCAGCCAGGCATCGCTCAGCTCGAAGGCCTCCGGGCCTTCCTGCTTGCTGCCGCCGCAGAGTTTGAGTCGCACGTTCAGCACGCCGTCGCCGGCAATCGCTTTTGCCAGTTCGGCCGAGTTAATGCTGAGCGTGTAGAGCGGCGTGGCAGGCCAGCGCGCGTTCGCCAGCTGGCGGAAGCCGAGGGTGACGTTACCGCGCAGCGGGAAGTGCAGACGCGCGTCAAGCTTCGCGCCGGGTTTATCGAGATCGATATCCTGATACCAGACGTTTTCCTCGCGCAGGGTATTGACGGTGTTATCCAGCACGCCCAGATAGCGCACGGTGGAATACGCGCCAATGTCCGCGGCCTTAAAGTTGAAGCGCGGCAGACGCAGGTCAAGCGCCAGGCTGCAGAGCATGGCCCCCACGGCAGCGGTCGATTTCGGGTTGCCAATGCGTCCCTGCTGGCTGAACGGATACCACTCATGCACCTGGTATTGATCCAGCCAGACGATGCGGTTGACCGGCACCGGCTGCAGGTGGCGAATCAGCGCCTGAACGCCAGGCAGGCAGCCCGGGCGTCCGGTGATCAGCAGAATGTCGCAGCTATAATGGGAGATCGCCTCACACACCGCGTGGAGCGGGGAGGCCAGCGTAAACTGCCCGGCCAGCATCGCATCCTGCATTTCGCGGAAATTGACGTGCAGCGGCACGGCGAAGAGGTCAAAAGCGTCAGAACCCGCAGGCAGGGCATGGTCGATCGCCTGCTGCAGATAGTTCATCACGTTGCGGGTCGGCTTCTGCGGCAGGAGATCGCCAAAGGTGGCGTGCAGACCAGCCAGCGGATCGTCAACGTCGCTGGACTCCCACCCGGCAAGAATCGCATGGCCAAGCGGCATAAACAGCTGCAGCGCCGTCTGCTGGCGCAGTACGGCCTGGGTATCAATGCGCCCGGAGTCGCCGAACAGTGAAGCCATCAGCAGCGAGGCGTCTGCGATACCGGATTTTTGCAGCTGCGTTTGCAGGGCGGGCAATACGTAGCGCTGAATCACGTCCAGAAGCGTGTCGTCGCCCGCCACCTTAAAGCCTTCACGGAACAGCAGCTGCGGGGTGATTTTGACGTTATTGCCGGAGCCGTCGTCCAGCTGATAATGGGTGATCGCCATATCCGTTGTGCCGCCGCCGATGTCGATGGACGCGACGCGCAGCGCGCGTCCCGGCTGGCTGCCCGGCTCAGGCTCACGGTCCGGACGGGCAAGGGAGGCGAAGAAGGCCTCGGTCTGGCCGCCAAAGCGGGAGATGGCTTCGTTATACAGCCAGACCAGCTGACCGCAGCTGGCTTCATCCCACTCCATCTGGATTTCCGGTACCGGCACCACGCTTTTTTCCTGCTGTTTGCGGGTGACAAAATCCTCATCCTGCGGGTGCCAGCCCATCGCTTTCCAGACAATGGCGATGGCTTCAAACATGCGGCGTCGGAAGATCTCGCGCTCCTGCTTTGGCATCGCGGAGGGCAGCGTCAGGATCAGCGTGCGCAACTGGCGCGGCGAGGCAGGGAAGCCCAGGCGCAGGCGCGTGGCGACGCTGTTGATCTGCCCCAGCGCCTGTGCCAGCAGCTCGCACAGCATATGGGTCATCAGGGTGCTGCGGCTGTACTGCGGTGAGAAGACCGGCAGGCGCTCGTCCTGCGGCAGCGTGAAGAGCGGCTCGCCGTCATCGTTCATCAGGTTCATCAGCGGGAACGCGGTGGCAAGCGGTTCACGCTGGGTCTTGCTGTTCATCTGGCTAAAGCGCCAGTCCTGCACGACCGGGGTTTCATCCCACAGGTAGCGACGCGGGCTGGAGATACCGCTGTTGCCCTCGGTGCCCAGACGCTGCATCGCCAGCTTGCGGGCTTCATCACCGACGCGGACAATCGACGGCCAGACGAAGGCATCTTCGCGACCGCTTTCCACCGAGAAGTGCTGCTTGCCAAAACGCGCTTCCGAAAACTCGAGACGGCTGGTGAACAGCGGCTCGTTCAGGAACTGCGGCTCGCTGAGCGAGCGGACCTGCAGCTCGGCGGTCTGGCGCAGCCCATCGTTGGCATCGCCGTGGTCTTCAATAATGACGCCGCAGGTGTGGGTATTGCCCACGTCGAGGATCAGGTCGACCGGAATGGCTGGCGTGCTGAGCGTATGGGTGACAAATTTCACTTCCGGTACGGTGAGCTGTTCACCGAGCATGGTCAGCAGGTTAAGCCAGTGGGCCTGATATTCAAAACTGCGCATCGCCTGCTGCAGGTCGCGTTCAGAGCGGTTCTCAACGCCGTCGGCATACTGGGTAAACGCCTCGCGCAGCCAGCCGTCAATCCAGGTCTGATCGAGGAAACTGTCTACCTCGTTATCGCGCCACGCCAGCGCGAAGCGGGTCCCGTTCAGAATATCGTTTTCCACCGGAGAGAGCGCGGACGTGGCATGATCGGCAATCTGGCTGTCAAGCGCGAGAGTCACGCGGTGGGTATTGCCTGCCGTGTCGGGGGTCTCAAGCTTGCGCACCTGAACGCGGGCCCAGTTATCCGGCCCTTCCACAAACGTCCGCGGCGGGTTGAAGCGCAGGAACGGAACCGGAAGCCAGACGCCATCCAGTACCGCCAGCGACTGATGCAGCGGGATAGTGGTTTCCGGTTTGACCACTTCAGGCTGCCCGCCGTTCATGCCGGGCAGGGTATAGCGACCGTTGACCAGGTCGAAATCGAGGCGCAACAGCGGGCCGTTCGCGGTTTTACGTACGAAGCGCCCGTTGCTGGCGGAGTCCTGCGGCGTCAGACCGAAATCGAGGAACTGCACGCCGCTGTTGGCAATAAGCGTGACGCTTTGTTTATAGTCGCAAAGGTTTACCAGCATAGGATCAGGCACCTGCTTTCTTGAACGTCAGTGGGACGACGGTGTTGGCATCATAACGGGCGCGACATTCTGCGATATCGCTGGTGCCTGCTTTACAGGCCACTTCCGGCATCGGGTAGCGGGAACCGTCGGTGCAGCGGGCAGTACCGCGACTCTTAATCATCAGCTCGCCATTGCTGTGCAGCCCGGAGAAGACCTCCGCGCGGCAGACAATGTTGTCGCCGTGGACAACGCGGGCGAAACCTTTATTGTTCTGGATCTGATAGCGCAGCGACGGCGGCTTGCCGGTCACCGGATCCTTCACGTCGAGGATGGCGCGCCAGGTGCCGTTCAGGAAGCGCGTCGATCCCGCTTTCACCTGATTCGCTTCCATCACCATGGCGTCTTTCGGAATGGCGACAATCACCACCGGAGCGGGTTGTGGCGCAGCTTCAGCTGGAGCCGCTTCTTTTTCTTTGCTGGCCACGACCTCCGCCTGATGCAGCGGTAACTTCATCGCCAGCGGTTCAACCGCCTTGATCGGCTTTGGCGCAATCTCCACGGGTTCAGGTGCGGGCGCCGGGGCGGGCTCAGCGGAAGGCGCCTGTTTCGGCCACAGCAGCGGGGCGGCAACGGCGGCGACGATCACGGCGGCAACCGGCAGGGTCCACAGGGGAACGCGGCGCTTTTTCACGATGTTCGCCGGAACAGGTTCCTGGACTGGTTGCGCAACGACGGGGGCCGGTTCGGGCTCATACAGCTCCTCCGGCGTAATACGCACCACCGTGGATGGGGCGATCAGCGGCTCGTCAGCGTGCTCAAAGGTCATCACCGGCTCTGGCTCAGGCTCGGGTTCAGGATCGTCAATCACAACGGGGGCTGGCTCAGGGATCAGCGATTCACGCAGGCAGTCGAGGACATCGTCGCGCGCGTTCTCGTTGAGGTTTACAAATCCCCAGAAGCTGATGACCGGCTTTCCGTCCACCAGGAAGAGGAAGTTTTCGCCCGGGAACTGAAATGCCTTCGACAGCAGAGAGCCAAAAAGCTGTTGCGCGGTTTTAGGCGACTGCAGGCATTTCTTGCTTAATGACTCGACGCTGGCGAGCGTGTTTTCCAGATAGCGCAGGGCGCGATAGCGATCATCTTCATCGGCCGCTTTCCAGCTGATTACGCTCCCTTCAACCGGGGAATACCAGTCCACGCGGTCGCCGCTGTCGTTAACCTGAGGAATCGCCAGACAGTCGACGATGGCCTGTTGTTTGCGCAACCGGAGCGCTTCCCGGATTTGCAACGCTGATTCGAAAACGGCTTGTCCGCCGCCGCCAACGGCCTGAAAATCATCCAGATTACCGCTGCGTAAAAGAGTTTTTGCCACGATTTGATCCCATATACTTCTTCACACCCTTACTTTAACGAACCGAGGACGCAACCAAACGGAGGAAGAGACGCTAAAAGCGCCGATTTCTTGCGGCATAGAAAGTGACGGTTGTGCTTGACGAATAATGGCACTTAAGACAAATCGTCTTTCTGGGTGCTGGCGGTTAAAAC
>OLJR01000321.1_pt1 | contig 8923 bp, 8 predicted proteins | sample 1601541 | NCBI WGS metagenome assembly OLJR01 (sample SAMN04436879, study PRJEB24849) | human gut metagenome | biome: human gut; feature: NICU; material: stool | host: Homo sapiens | place: USA: Saint Louis, MO | collected 2012-01-23
ATATCGACGGTAAAGACCAGCGTTGAACAGCCCGCCGCCTTCGCCCGCTCCAGCGCATTGCGCATAAAACCGCGGTCGCGCAGGACGTACAGCTGGAACCACATCGGGCGCTTAATGGTCGGGGCGACCTCTTCAATCGGGCAGACGGAAACGGTAGAGAGGGTGAATGGAATGCCTTTCTCATCCGCCGCGCCTGCCGCCTGCACTTCACCGCGGCGCGCGTACATTCCGCACAGCCCAACCGGCGCCAGCGCCGTCGGCATCGCCAGCTTCTCGTTGAATAAGGTGGTTTCCAGGCTCAGGTCTGACATATTGCGCAGAATACGCTGGCGGAGCGCGACGTCGGAGAGGTCTTCAACGTTGCGACGCAGGGTGTGCTCGGCGTAAGCGCCGCCGTCGATATAGTGGAACAGGAACGGTGGCAGGATACGCTGTGCGGCGGCGCGGTAGTCGCTGGCGGCGGAAATAATCATCACAAGTTCTCCCTGGTATTTTCGTTATGGTCACCGGGCAGGCGGGTAATTCGCGCCTGGCGGGCCTGGTCTTCATCAAAACGTTTGATCGTGGCGTGAACGAAGGCCAAATGGGCCATCATCGCCTGTCTGGCGCCTTCCGGGTCACCGGCGATAATCGCCTCCATGACCGCCTGGTGCTGTTCGGTCAGGCGAGCGAATACCGGCGGGACGAGATACATCCGCTGGCGGCTCTCCTTGACTGAGGACTGTAAGAGGTCGAAAAAACCGCGCATGGTTTGCAGCAGCACTACGTTGTGCGAGGCTTCGGCAATCGCCAGGTGGAAGCGGACGTCGGCCTGCGAAGCCAGGTCAGGGTCTTCGCTTTGAGTGGCTTCAAAGCAGAGGCGGATTTTCTCTTTTTCAGCATCGGTTGCCCGCATCGCCGCATGCCAGGCGGTACTGGCTTCAATGGCGTGACGGGCTTCAAGGATATCAAAACTGTAATCGGGGTCGTCGGAGAGCAGCGTCTTCAGCGGCTGGACGATGTTTTGCTCCGACCACGCTTCATGCTGCCAGCGCACGAAGGTGCCGCCGCCGCGACGGCTGAGCAGCACGCCTTCGTTGACTAACATCGCCAGCGCTTCGCGCAGCGAATTGCGCGATACGCCCAGCTGCGCCGCCAGCTGACGTTCGGCGGGCAATCGCATGCCCGCCTCCAGCTTTTGTTCTTCAATCAGCGCCCGCACGCGACGGGCTACATCGTCGGCAAGGCGTTTTGGCATCACTATCACGGGATCATCCAGGTTAAGACGTAGGCCTGCAGGGTAGTGATCACGCCGACCATGCAGGTGAAAATCAGACTATGTTTCACGGTAAAGCGGAACAGGTCCGACTCTTTCCCCACCAGACCGACCGCCGCACAGGCGATGGCGATAGACTGCGGGGAGATCATTTTCCCGGTCACGCCGCCGGTGGTGTTGGCGGCGACCAGCAGGATATCGGAGACGCCAATCTGCTGGGCCGCCGTCGCCTGCAGCGCGGCAAACAGCGCGTTCGACGAGGTATCCGAACCGGTCAGGAATACCCCCAGCCAGCCGAGGAACGGCGAGAAGAAGGTAAACGCGTGCCCGGTATGCGCCAGCGCAAGGGCCAGCGTTGAGGAGAGACCGGAATAGTTAGAAATAAAGGCGAACGCCAGCACCATGCCGATGGAGTAAATCGGCAGCGCCAGTTCTTTCAGCGTGCTGCCGAAGGTTGAGATCGCGTCCTTCGGCTTCATGCGCAGCCAGACGATGGAAAGCAGCGCGGCGAACAGGATGGCGGTGCCGGTGGCGGAGAGCCAGTCAAACTTATAGACCGCGGCGTAAGGCGTCGCTTCGTTGACCACCGGCGGCATGCGGGCCACCATTTTGTCGAGGAATGGCACGGAAATATTAATCACAAAATCGTACATCGCGCCGCCCGGGGCGAACAGCGCTTTGAACGGCGGCACGCTCCACAGGGTCACGGTTGCGGTCAGAAACAGGAACGGCGACCAGGCGCGAATCACCTGTCCCGGCGTGTAGCGGGTGCGCGCCAGGTTCATATCGACCTGCGATGCGCCCATATCGCCGAAGCGGAAGATGCGAACCGGCTGCCAGCGTTTGAGGAACAGCGTCAGGCAGACCAGCGATACCAGTGAAGAGATAATGTCCGGCAGCTCCGGGCCGAGGAAGTTAGAGCTGAGATACTGAGCAATCGCAAAGGAGCCGCCGGCGACCATGACCGCGGGCCAGGTCTCTTTAATGCCGCGCCAGCCGTCCATAATCGCCATGATCCAGAACAGCACGATGATGGTCAGGAACGGCAGCTGGCGGCCAACCATCTGGCCGATTTCGAAGCTGTCGAGGCCCGTCACCTGTCCGGCGACCAGAATGGGAATGCCCATCGCGCCAAACGCGACCGGCGCGGTGTTGACGATCAGGCACAGACCCGCCGCATACAGCGGGTTAAAGCCGAGACCCACCAGCAGCGCCGCGGTAATGGCGACCGGCGCGCCAAAACCCGCAGCCCCTTCGAGGAATGCGCCGAAGGAGAAACCGACGATCAGCATTTGCAGACGCTGGTCCGGGGTAATCGACAAAATCGATGAGCGGATAATGTCGAACTGCCCGGTTTTCACCGAGATTTTATAGACGAAGACCGCGGCGATAATAATCCACGCGATTGGCCACAGGCCGTAGAAGAAGCCGTAGACGACGGAGGCCAGCGCGTGGTCGACCGGCATTTTGTAGAACAGCAGGGCGACGGAGAGCGCAATGACCACGGTCCAGGTCGCGGCGACGTACCCTTTCAGCTTGAGCTTAATCAGGGCAAAGAAGAAAAACAGAATCGGTAGCGATGCGATAAGACTCGATAGCCAGATATTGCCGGCCGGATCGTAATTTTGTTGCCAGAGGTTCATGCAGGTCTCCATCGGGCCGTCATGATGGCGTGCTGAGTCTTACGCTCTTAGCAGGTCACATCATTTGTAAAATTGGCCCAGCCAAATTGCGATTGTAGGATTAACGACAACGAATGGTTAATCAAATGTTATTGATGAGCAATATGTCTGTGACGAAAAATGATGGATATGTGAACCATTGGGCGATTTAAGAAATAATTGGTAGGGCCAATTAGCGGGAATATGGCGTTTGAAACAGAGCCTGTCCCGGAGGCGATGCTGGCGCATCTGTCCGGGCTACCGGCCCGCAGGCGGCGGTGAACCCGTAGCCCCGGTAAGGCGTCAGCCGCCCCCGGGGACGACAGGATTAGAAAGCGGTTTTGGCGAAGCCGGTCATCTCTTTGAGGCCCATTTCGCGGCCCAGCGCGGTCATCGGGTGAACAACAACCAGACCGCGCACGCTTTTCTTGAGCTTGCCCATATCGGCCTGCTCTTTTTTGGTGATGGCGCGGCGATGCGGCATGTCCATCAGCTTTTGCGCTTCTTTGCTCAGCTTCTGGCCCTGAACCTCACGCAGGCGGATGATTTCTGCTTCAATGGTGGTTTTCTCTTTTTCCAGTTCGGCGTATTTTTCTGCGGCTTCAACCAGGGAGAGATCGGCCTGCTGGTGGCGGATGGCGTCAAGGCGATCGCTCAGACGTTTAATTTCGTTTTTTTCGACTTCTTTCATGATGGCTTAATCTATTAAGAAAGGGGCATTATCAGACTATAGTATGTGCTGTCGCTTGGGTTGTGGGTAGTTATTTATCAAAACGTCGCCGTTTTTTGGTCATAACAGCCGTAGCGGCATATTATAACTTGTTGAACATAAAAATCATTTTAAGCCAGAGTTGGCGAATATTCATTTCTGTGAAGCCTGTCGGTCATTAAGCACGTTTTCCTCATCTGAAACCCTGTTTTTGGCTAATCCTTAATAAGATCATTCCCGAGCAGAGGAGAGCGTGATGGCGAAAATCGGCGACGGCGTACCGCGTATTATTGACAAGGCCGTAGATTTTATGGCTTCAAGTCAGGCTTTTATGGAATATCTGAAAAAATCTCCGCGTTTGCAGCATATACCGCCGGATATTCCGGCTGATAAGGAAGCGCTATTTCTGCGGCGTCTTGAGTATTATCGTCAGCTTTATCGGCCGACGTGCGACCAGCAAGAGCCAGAATCAGAGCGTTGATTTTTGAAAGGCTTTTTTTAAGCTGATTTTAGAAATCAGCTCGGTCAGAGATAGCATCATCGTTGAACGTACGACCTGCTGGTAGCGCAGCTTTTGCATTGCCAGCAGGTCCGCATCGCTCTCATCAAATAGCGGCGTTGGCGGCAGAGCGGCCACGCAGTGCAGTTCGCCAAACGGCCCAAGGATCTCATCGTCGGTAAAGCTGTACTCATTACCGTCGTGGTTCAGCTCTTCGCGCAGGGCCATCAGCAGTTCAGCGTCTTCATATTCGGCGCGGCTAATCACCCCAAGGCCGTAAATCAGCTTCAGGCGTACAGAAAGGTCGCCAAGTGGCCCGTCGCCGTCCAGCAACGGCTCCACTGCGTATTTCACCGCGTAGTCGTCTTTACGGAATACCTGAAGCACCAGAATATTGACCGCTTCCGTCAGCAGTTCAACGGTGGCGATCAGGAAGCTTCTTACGGTTTTGCCAGCATTCAGACGTTCAAGCACACGGTTTTCAAATGCCTGTGTTTCTTCCATTATTGCCTGCATATCTGACATGAGTAATGGGCGCGGTTCGGACCGCGCCAGGTCTTGCCTCATTTGGTGGCGCTGTAGTCGTTAACGGCCTCCGCCACCACTTCGCTTGCCGCGTCCAGACCCGAAATCTGCGCCAGCGCCGCCTGCGGGCCTTTCTCGGCAATCAGCGCCGCCAGTTCCTGCGCCTGCGGGTCCTCTTCGCTGCGGAAATGCATCGCCGCGGCGATCCCTTTCACCAGATTCCGGTGCGGCAGGCCATATTCCAGCGTACCGAGCAGCGGCTTAATTAAGCGATCCCCCGCGCTCAGTTTGCGCAGCGGCTGGCGGCCAACGCGCTCAACGTCATCTTTCAGATACGGGTTCTCAAAACGACCAATAATTTTCTGGATGTATGCAGCGTGCTTTTGCGCATCAAAGGCATAGCGTTTGATCAGCACCGCGCCGCTCTCTTCCATCGCCCCTTTGACCACGGCGCGAATATTCTCATCAAGAATCGCGTCGCGAATCGTCTGGTGACCCGCCAGTTTTCCGAGGTAGGCGGTTATAGCATGTCCGGTGTTTAAGGTGAATAGCTTACGTTCGACAAATGCCATCAGGTTATCGGTTAATTCCATACCCGGGATGTCCGGCAGCTCGCCTTTGAACTGGGTCTTGTCGACAATCCACTCGCTGAAGGTTTCCACGGTGACTTCCAGCGGATCGTGAGTGGCGGAAGCGGACGGCGGAACGATGCGGTCAACGGCGGAATCAACGAAGCCGACGTTGGTTTCAACCCAGGCTTTATCCTCTTCGGCCAGGGCGTTAAAAACGTGGCCCTTAAGCTGGCTGGTGCCGCGAACCATATTCTCGCAGGCGATGATATTCAGCGGGGCCGTAACGCCCTGCGCCTTGCGTTTAGCCAGGCCTTTGGCAATCGCCGGGGCGATGCGCTCCAGCACGACCGGGCCGACGGCGGTGGTCACCAGATCCACGCTGGCAATCAGCTCTACAACTTCGTCGCCGATGCTGCTGACGGCGTCAACGCCGGAAACGGTATCGACCTGCTCGTTTTCGCCGACCACGTGAACCTGATAGCTATGACGGGCATTCAGGGCATCAAGCACGACCTGATTTACATCCGCAAACGTCAGCTGTATCCCCGCGTCCGCCAGCAGTTTGCCGATAAAGCCACGACCGATATTACCTGCGCCAAAATGTAATGCTTTCATAGTATTAACCTTCAATTAATGTTTTTACCTGAGAGGGCTGGGGTGAGGCTTTTCCCTCACCCAAACCCTCTCCCCATGACTCAGGAGAGAGGGGGGCGTTTCCCGGCGTACCGCCGGGAGACAAATTACCCTTTCAGCAGCGTCAGAACTTCTTCAACGCTGGTGGTTTTCGTCAGACGCTCAATCACCGATTCATCGTCCAGCGCGTTAGTCAGGCTGGTAATGACCTGAATATGCTCGTTATTACGAGCCGCGATACCGATAACCAGGCGAGCCACCTCGTCCTCTTCTTCGCCGAAGCGCACGCCTTCCGGATACTGGCAGAAGACGATGCCGGTTTTCAGGACGCGATCTTTGGCTTCAATAGTGCCGTGCGGTACCGCGATGGACTCACCCAGATAGGTGGAGGTCAGCTTTTCACGGTCCAGCATCGCCTGGACGTATTCCGGCTCAACGTAGCCACCTTTCACCAGCTGCTCGCCGGCAAACAGAATCGCTTCTTCTTTGGTCGCCGCTTTACGGCCGAGGAAGATGTTCTCCGCGCCGAGTTTGAACAGGTTGGTGTCAGCCGCGTCGAAGCTGTCTTTAAGGCTATCGCGGACTTTCTCTTCGTTGTCAGTATGGCGCTGCGCCGCCACCAGACGTTCGGTCAAGCTGGTGTACAGGCCGCTGTCGAGGAAGTTGGTTAGCGAAATATGCTGTGCCTGCGGCACCTGACGCATCGCGCGCTCGGTCAGATCGCGATGGGTGATGACCAGGTCCACATCCGGCGGCAGGTTGTTAATTGCACAGTTAGTCACGGAGATGTTGCTCAGCCCGGCATCCTGCACTTTTTTACGCAGCACGCCTGCGCCCATGGCGCTGGAGCCCATACCGGCGTCGCAGGCGACGATGATTTTACGCACGTGGCTCAGGTCGTTCGCGACATCGCCAGCGGCCAGCGGAGTCGCGCCGCCTTTGGATTCGGCTTTCATATCGTGCATGCGACGGGTCGCGGCTTCGATATCATCTTCTTCTTTCACTTTGCTGGTTTTCAGCAGAACCGCTGCGACCACGAAGGAAACGGCCATCGCGGCAACAATCGCGGCGATGTTAGCGAAGTAGGCGCCCTTCGGCGTCATTGCCAGCACGGCCAGGATGGAGCCCGGAGAAGCCGGAGAGACCAGACCACCGTTGAGGATGGTCAGCGTGAACACGCCGGTCATCCCGCCGAGGATAACGGCCAGAATCAGGCGCGGGTTCATCAGCACGTACGGGAAGTAAATCTCGTGGATACCGCCGAGGAAGTGGATGATTGCCGCACCGCCCGCGGACTGTTTGGCGCTGCCGCGGCCGAAGAACATATACGCCAGCAGGACGCCCATCCCCGGACCCGGGTTAGCTTCGATCAGGAAGAAGATGGATTTGCCCAGCTCGTGGGATTGCTGAATACCCAGCGGCGAGAAAATACCGTGGTTAATGGCGTTGTTGAGGAACAGGATTTTCGCCGGTTCAACAAAGATAGACGCCAGCGGCAGCATCTCGTGCGCCACCATGAAGTTAACGCCTGCGGCCAGAATTTTCGACAGGACTTCAACCGCCGGGCCAATGCCGAGGAACGCCAGAATGGCGAGGATCATACCGATGATGCCTGCGGAGAAGTTATTCACCAGCATCTCAAAACCGGATTTAATCTTACCGTCTACCCAGACGTCGAATTTTTTAATTGCCCAGCCGCCCAGCGGGCCGGCGATCATGGAGCCGAGGAACATCGGCATATCCGCGCCGACGATAACGCCCATGGTGGTAATCGCGCCGACTACGCCGCCGCGCTCGCCGCCAACCAGCTTACCGCCGGTATAACCGATCAGCAGCGGCAGCAGATAGGTGATCATCGGACCAACCAGCTTCGCCAGCGTTTCGTTCGGTAACCATCCTGTCGGAATGAATAGAGCGGTGATAATACCCCACGCGATAAACGCGCCGATATTTGGCATCACCATATTGCTGAGGAAACGACCAAAGCTTTGCACTTTGATCTTGATATCGGATGACATAAAACACCCCTTCTTCTGTTTTTGCTATCGGCAGGCTGAAAGCCCGAGGCTTGTTGTTAATAAGGCGGCAGAGGTAGCCGGGCCCTGAGTGATAGTGCGAAATCTGGCACTGAATCGTTAAGCTGTCCAGTCGATGGATTTTTATGTGATACAGATCACATGAATATAGGGCGATGATGGTCTTTTGTGGTGATCTTCATCACAAAATAGGTGTGTAAAAAAACAACAGACCGGATTTTTAGGGGGTGTTATGCATTTTTATGTGATGAAAATCACAAATTTACTTTGGCGTTTTGTTATTTGTTTGTGATGTATATCACAAAATATTTTCACCCAGATTTAACCTGGTGTGATCTCGCGCAGGTTATGCCGCGTTCCGCTTGCCGATGCGTCATTCAGCAACGCGATCTGCTCAAGAACATTTTAGTCGTCAATGGCGAAAATGAAACGGGTGAATTATGCTCAGTTTGTCGGCCATTTTTTTATCCGGCCCGACACACATCTTAAAAATAATTAGCGTAAATCCGAGGAAATTATGTTTCTCAATTATTTTGCGCTCGGCGTTCTGATCTTTGTATTTCTGGTGATTTTTTATGGAATCATCATTCTCCATGATATTCCTTACCTGATCGCGAAGAAACGTAATCACCCGCATGCCGATGCGATTCACGTCGCGGGCTGGGTGAGTCTTTTTACGCTGCACGTCATCTGGCCGTTTTTATGGATCTGGGCCACGCTTTATCGGCCTGAACGCGGCTGGGGCATGCAGCACGGGCGGGATGGGGCGCCGTCTGAGGCGGCGGAAGAGGAGGGCGAAATCAGCGAACTGCGCCAGCGGGTTATCGCGCTCGAGCAGCAAATAACCGGTCTTCGACCGTCAGCTCAACCTCCTTCGGTGGAGAAATAACTCATGGATCTACTGATTATTTTGACCTATGTGGCGATTGCCTGGTCGATATTTAAAATATTTAAGATCCCGGTAAATAAATGGACGGTTCCCACCGCGGCGCTGGGTGGCGTATTTATTGTTAGCGCGCTTATCTTATTAATG
>OLJR01000323.1_pt1 | contig 8892 bp, 8 predicted proteins | sample 1601541 | NCBI WGS metagenome assembly OLJR01 (sample SAMN04436879, study PRJEB24849) | human gut metagenome | biome: human gut; feature: NICU; material: stool | host: Homo sapiens | place: USA: Saint Louis, MO | collected 2012-01-23
CAACTTGTCGTCAAAATCGGTGTTGCAAAAACGGGAGTGACCATAGATTCCGTTTGCCAAGCGGCCCCCATATTGAATGGCTGACGGTACTGGATTTCGATGAGATAAAAATAGACCGTATTTTTATTGCCAATATTGATGACCCGGTGAAGCGAGCGCTACTTGTTTCTGTGGTGAAAGGGTTACGTGGTACTGGCAAACCACTGGTGTTTGAAGGGGTGGAAACGCCAGGACAGTTTGAATTCGTCCGTTCTCTTGGCCCCGGTTACCTAGTTCAGGGCTGGTATACCGGAAAACCCGAAACAATATCTGCGATGAATATTCAGGGTTAAAACGATACGGGGCCCGGCCCGTATCGGCAACCCGACCCGTCAGCGTATCGCTTTCTGTCTGAAGCCGGTTCAGGTCGGCTTCTATCTGCGCGATGCGGCGGGAGATTTATTCAGAACGACTGCCGAAGTTCATCCGGCGAATCTTATCCAGCTGCGCCTGCAGATGGTCTATTTCGCGCTCCCGGTCGGCCTGCTTTTCCAGCAGGGCGCGGTTCAGCGCTTCCTGTTCGGACAGGCGCTGTTTCAGCAGAAGGATGTCGTCAGGGGGAGGTGTTGTTCATAAGCCCGCATTTTACCAGGCTTATTCAACGACAACCAGGATAAAGAGGCCTACAACATGGTCAGGGACGTAAGCAGTCTTTTAGGCTGCCGCCAGTCGATGCCTTCCAGAAGCATTGCCAGCTGCGCCGGGGTCAGGAACACTTTGCCATCGCGGGCAGAGGGCCAGGCGAAGCGGCCGCGTTCCAGCCGTTTGGTCAGCAGGCACAGCCCGTCGCCGGTGGACCACAGCAGTTTGACCTTACTGCCGCTGCGGCCCCGGAAGATGAAGACATGGCCGGATATCGGGTCATCTTTCAGCATCGTCTGCACCTTTGCGGCGAGACCATTGAAGCCGTTGCGCATGTCGGTGATACCGGCAACCAGCCAGATTTTGGTGCCTGTTGGCAGGTGGTTATCACTTCCTTTATCTGTCCTGTGATGATCCTTATGACTTCGCCAGACTACTTCACCACACACATGGGTCTGCCAGATACCGGTTCGGGATGGATTTCCGCTTCTACGCTGAACACCGTCTTTAGAAGCTCTGGTTTCATCACTGCTTCCGGAGCACCTTGCGCCATCACGCGACCGCTTGCCAGTACCACCAGATGATCGCAATAGCGGCTGGCCTGATTCAGATCGTGGAGTACCGTCACTACGGTTTTCCCCTGCCTTTTGAGTTCAACCATCAGGCGCATCAGTTCAACCTGATGATTGATATCGAGGTAGGTCGTAGGCTCATCAAGAAGAATGAGTGGGGTATCCTGTGCCAGCACCATCGCCAGAAACGCACGCTGGCGCTGGCCGCCGGAAAGCTGGGTTAACCTGCGGTCAGCCAGATTGCGCGTCCGGGTCTGACTCATTGCCACGTTGACCCGCTCGTTGTCTTCCGCGGAGAGTCGCCCCCACAACGACAGCCACGGGCTGCGGCCGTAGGAAACCAGTTCCCGTACAGTGATCCCCTCGGGGGATAAATGGTGTTGCGGCAGTAAAGCCAGGCGGCGAGCCAGCTGGCGGGCGGAAAAACCGGCTATGGGTTTTTCATCAAGCAATATCTCGCCAGAGTCTGGTGTTAACAGGCGAGAAAAACAGTTCAACAGCGTCGATTTCCCGCAACCGTTAGGGCCGAGCAGGGCCGTGATTTTTCCGGCAGGCAGGGCGAGAGAAAGTCCATCCAGCACGGTTTGTGCGCCATAGCTGACGGTCAGATTTTCAGTACGTAATCTCATTTATCGCATTCTCACAAGCAGCCAGACAAACCACGGTGCGCCGATAATGGCGGTCAGCACGCCTGCCGGAAGCTCCAGCGGCGGATGAATGATTCGTGCCAGCAGATCGGCAATGACCAGCAACAACGCGCCCGTCAGGGCCGAAACGGGCATCAGCCAGCGGTGACGCCCGCCGGCGATCCTGCGCACCATGTGCGGCACGACGAGACCAATAAAACTTATCGGGCCACAGACGGCCACGCCGGTTGCTGTCATCGCGACAGCCAGCATCAGCCCCTGGAACCGGGTGCGCTGAACCGACACGCCGAGCGTGGCTGCTCGTGCATCGCCCAGCGCCAGCAGGTCGAGATCGCGACAAAAGCGCAGGCTCAGCGGCAAAAACAGAATGAGCAACGGCACGGCAATCTTCACAAAGTGCCAGTCGCGCCCCCATAAGCTACCCGTCAGCCACAGCAGGGCACTGTTTACATCCTGCGGGTGCAGGAGCATCAGGTAATCCGTCAGGCTCGCCCAGCAGGCGGAAAGCGCCACGCCGGTGAGCGCCAGCTTCATCGGCTGGTGGGTCTTTGCCAGCATCTTCAGCAAGATCAACCCCGCCATACCGCCCGCAAAGGCCAGCAGCGGCAGCACCATCACGGATAGTGATGGCATAAGAAGCAGTGCTCCCACAGAGGCAAGGCTGGCGGCATGGTTAATGCCGAGAATATCCGGTGATGCTAGCGGGTTACGCACAATCCCCTGTACCAGCACGCCCGCCACGGCGAGGGCTGCACCGACAAACAGTGCCAGCAGCAAGCGCGGCAGTCGGTACTCCATCAATACATAATAATGCTCGCGTCCGTCCTGCCAGTCGGTCAGCAGCGCGCGCCACGGCACGGGGATCACCCCCATATGGAGTGATAACAGCGCACAACCTGCCAGGGCAAGGGTGATGAAAATGACCAGCGCAATTTTCATCCTCGCCTCCTCACCAGCCAGACAAAGCAAGGACTGCCAATCAGCGCCAGCACTGCGCCTGCGGGCAGATCGCCGGGGAAGGCCAGCGCGCGTGCGAGTACATCTGCCATCAGCATCAGCGTGGCCCCCAGCAGCATGCTCACCGGCAGTACGTTGCGCTGATCGAAGCCTGCCCAGAAGCGCGCCAGATGTGGCACCAGCAGGCCGATAAACGCCACCGGACCTGCCACACTGACGCACGCGCCAACCAGAAGCAGCACTAACATATTGATGATCAAACGTAGTCTCGGCAGGTTCACTCCCAGCGTATGGGCGGTACTGTCGCTGACGTTGAGCAGGTTCAGTTGATTCGCCAGCAGCAACACGACAGGGACTGCAGTGACCACCACCGGCAAGAGCTGCCAGACATCCTGCCAGTGGGCGTGGGACACTCCGCCTGCCAGCCAGTAAAAGATGCCGTAAGCATGATCTTCGGCCAGCAGCAGGGTGATGCGGGTCAGGGCCATACAAAAGGCCGACAGCGCGATACCCGCGAGGATCAGTTTGTTTCTGTCCTGGGTATGACGAAACCCGCCTCCTGCGGTCATGACCAGCAGCCAGCTCACGCCGCCCCCGCATGCCGCGATGAACGACAGGGAATAGCCTGCAACCGGCGTCGGACTCAGCGCGCTGGTAAGCGCCATAGCCAGCGCCGCGCCGCTGTTAATGCCGAGCAGTGAAGGAGAGGCCATTGGGTTGTGGGTCAGGGTTTGCAGCAGCGTGCCCGCGAGCGCCAGGCTTGCGCCGATCAGAACGGCGACCAGGCTTCGCGGCAAACGAAGGTTTTGCACCAGCGCTTCTGGTAGCGTTGGCGTGTGTCCAGGCAGCAGGGCGCGGATTGCGTCTGCTCCGGAAACAGGAATGGCCGAGTAGCAAAACAGACTCAGCCAGAAAATAATAATAAGTACTGCAACGGGAAGCCCCCACAGCAGCACCGGGTGTTTTAGCGCGGTCATTTCACATCGGTAAGCGGCTGATGGTGGAAGATTTTTACCGTGTCAGCGGCAATACGCTCTGCGGCAAAAATACCGCGCATCCGCGCCCAGGCGTTACTGTCGACTGAAGCAACCTGCTGCTTCTGCGCGGCGGTTAATATCTGCCAGAGCGGATCTTGTTGCCAGCGTTTAACAATGCTCTCTTCGCGATAGTGGGCAACCAGCAGCCAGGCAGGATTGACCGCCAGCAGTTGCTCCAGGCCGATGGACGGCATGGACGCGCCCGCCATCGCAGCGGGAACGTTCAGCCCCAGAGAAGCCAGCACGCTGCCGGTCCAGGTCTCCTGGGTATGCAGGTTGAATAGCTGTTCGCGTGATGTGCCAAAGGCCACGCGTGTCCCTGTGGGAAGCTGGCTGGACCACTGCGCCATCTTCTCTTTATGTTGTTCCAGACGCGCCTGCATCTCTCGTTTTTTACCTACCACTTCGCCGATGATAGCCGCTGAGTGCAAATTTTCAGCGTAGGTTTCGTTGCGGGACTTAAGCAGCAGTACCGGCGCGATTTGCTGCAAGGCAGTGTAAATCCCCGCATGGCGACTGCTGTCGGCAATGATCAGGTCTGGTTTCAGGGCAGCAATGGCTTCCAGGCTCGGCTGCGCGCGCGTTCCGACGGACTGCCACGGTTTCAGGTGCGCACGCACTTCGGGCAGGATGCGTTTTGCATCGTTATCGTCGGCAATACCGATCGGGCTGACGTCCACGGCGGCCAGCGCATCGGCGAACGAGAGTTCCAGCACCACAATCCGTTGTGGCGTTTTATCGAGTGTAAACGTGCCGTGTTCGTCCTGAACCGTGGCGGCAAAGGCGTGGCCGATCATCAGCAGCAGGCCTGCAAAAAGAAAACGGATAAATGCCAACATAGTCACATTCCAGCTAAAAGCCCGGCAAGCCGGGCGTTAACACATCAGAACTTCAACGACCCCTGCATATACAGCGTGCGCGGCTGGCCTGCGTAGATGCCTTTGTTGTTGTCGTCATAAGAGCGGATGAAGTAGTCCTGGTCGAAGATGTTTTTCACACCGAACGCCAGGTTCAGATCTGCCATCTGCGGGCCAAAGTCATACGCCACGCGTGCGCCCCAGAGCATGAAGCCGGGAATGCGGCCGGTACTGCCGTCGGCGCTCTCTTTCACCGTATTGGCGTTATCCGCAAACTGGCTGGACTGGAAATCGCTGTTCAGATTGAACGTCCAGTTGCCCGGCTTGTAGTCCACGCCCAGCGTGCCTTTATGTTTCGGGGAGAATGGCACCTGATTGCCATAGGTGTCGCCTTTCTCGCGGATTTCCGCGTTCACATACGCATAGCTGGCGTAGACGGAAACGTTATCAAGCGTTGGCGTTAGCGTACCCAGGTCGTAACGTGCCTGCGTTTCCAGCCCGGTATGGCGCGTTTTGCCACGTGCAGTGACGGTGTCGTTGGTCTGGTTGGAGTCGTACTGATTGTTAAAGTTAATCAGGAACAGCCCCATTTCCGCCGTCAGCGCGCCGTCATCGTAGCGGGTACCGAGTTCCCAGGTTCGCGCTTTTTCCGGTTCCACATTGCCGCTTTGCACAGCCTTGCCAATCTGGCTGTACTGTACGGTGCCGAACGAGCCTTCAGTGTTTGCATAAAGATTCCAGCTATCAGTCAGGTGATAGAGCACGTTCAACGCCGGAAGCGGTGCGTTATAGCTCACCTCTTCGTGCGTGCCTTTGATGGCGTTGTTCTGGTATGACTCGATATGTTCGAAACGCATACCCGGCGTGATGGTCCAGTTGCCGATGTCGATTTTGTCATCCAGATACCAGGCGTGCGCCTCGGTGCCGGAACGCGTGTCGCGGTCGTAAGGGCTTGAGCCGGACGGCAACTGCCCGCTGCTGGTGGCGGTGTAGTAACGCATTTCATGCGTTGATTCATTCACATAGCGATAGCCCACGCCCACTTCGTGCGCGGAAGGGCCGATCATAAAGCTCTGGCTGTAGCGTGGCTCAATACCGCGCACCCAGTAGATACGCGGCGAGAGGGTGATGCGTTTGCCTTGCTCCAGGTAGCCGCTGCGCAGGGTTTGGGTGTAGAACCCCTGAATGTTGAATTTATGCTGGCTGTCCGGCTGGAACTGGTAGCCCAGGCTCGCCAGCTTGCGACGGCCCCAGAAGCGGTCATACGGGCGGGTGGATTGCCAGCGATCGGCGTCGTAATCCGCGCGGGACAGGCCGCCGGGCATGTCGGCTTCACCATCGTAATATTGCAGCAGGCTGTTGAAGGTGTGCACCTCATTCGGCGCATATTTGCTTTTCAGCATCAGGTCGTCGATGCGGGTGGCGCTGTGCTCGCGCCAGTCACTGCCGCGCGTGCCGGAGTAGAGCAGCGCGGTGCCAAAACCGTTGTCCGCTGTGCCGCCCACCATCAGGTTGTGCGTCTCTTTCGGGTTGTTTTGTGAAGAGGTTGGGCTGAGCTGACCTTCCACCCCCGCCTCGATACCAAAGTCCTGCGGAATGGCGCGGGTAACAAAGTTCACCACGCCGCCCACGCTCTGCGGTCCGTAACGCACCGCACCACCACCGCGCACCACGTCAATGGCATCCATGTTGCCGAGCGAAACGGGAGCCAGTGAAAGCTGCGGCTGACCGTAAGGGGCAAAGGGGACGGGGATGCCGTCCATCAGGACGGTCGAGCGGCTGGCGAGGCGTGGGTTCAGGCCCCGGATGCCAAAGTTCATCGCCAGGTCGTGGCTGCCGGTGCCGTTGTTTTCCGGCGCGCTGACGCCAGGGATGCGGTTAAGCACCTCACGCATGGTGGTTGCGCCGGTTTTGGCGAAATCCTCACGGCGGATCACGTCACGCGCGCCAGCATGTTCAAATACGTCGTTTTCACGCGCATCGCCCAGCCAGTCGCCGACCACGGTCAGGGCATCTTCTTTTGGCGCGGGCGCGGTCTCCAGCGTCCAGCTGTTATTTCTCAGCGGTTTTACCTGCAGTCCGCTGCCGTCCAGCAGTTGTTGCAGGCCGCTCTCGACGTCGTAATCTCCGTGCAGGCCGTTGCTCTGCTTGCCGCGCGTCAGGCTGGCGTCAACCGAGAGGGTAATTCCGCTGTGTGCGGCATACTGATTGAGCGCTTTGTCGAGCGATCCCGGTGCGATATCAACCTGTGCAGCAAAAGCGGAAAACGAGAGACCGGCCAGCGGCAGCAGGCTCAGGCGAATGGCGTTAACCAAAGGTGTTGTTTTACGAAAAACGCGTAACGGCGTCATACCTTCTCCATCATCATTTTTGTTGTGTTCAGCTATGAGTCGAACGAGAAGGGTAAAAAGGACAATCGAAATGAGAATTATTTTTCTTACAGCGGTGAAATGTTTATCCAGTACCGCGTAATAGACTGAATTTTAACGGGAAGCGTTTGAGCGATAACGTTCAGGATCGCATCGGTATTTTTCAGCGGGAACGTCCCGCTCAGGCGCAGCCCGGCAACGGCGGGATCGCAGCGCAGCACGCCGTTGCGGTAACGGCTTAGCGTGGCTATCACCTCACCCAGCGGTTTATCGCTGAAGCTCAGGATGCCCTTCGTCCAGCTTGTACTCTCGTCATCCAGCGGTTTCACTGCGCCAAACTCAGAGGCGCTGAACTGCAGGCTTTCACCAGCGTTCACGATGCGTTTTTGCGCGGGGGCACTGGCGAGAAGCACTTCCACGGCGTGCTGCTGCACGTCAAGCTGCGTGAAATTATCCTGCTGGCGGACGGTAAATTCTGTCCCTAAAGCGGTGAGTTGGCCCTGACGGGTCAGGACGCGGAAGGGGCGTTGCTGCGCATCTTTCGCGGTAGTAATGGCGATTTCACCGTACCAGAGCCGGACGGTGCGCTGATGCGCATCAAAACGCACATCCGCCGCGCTTTGGGTATTCAGCGTGAGCAGGGAGCCATCTTCCAGTTGCTGACGGCTGACTGCGCCTTTGGCGGTGCGGTAATCTGCCCGCAGACCTTCGCCGGTTTCCGACTGCCAGAGTTGCCAGCCTCCGCCAGCGCCGAGCAACAGCAGTAATCCTTTCATCACGTGACGGCGGGTGAGGCGGGTATCGTGCAGCGCCCGGCTGGCAACGTCGCCAGGCACACCGCCAAGCTGGTTGCGCAGGTTTTCAACCTGCTGCCAGGCCCACTGGTTATCCTGATCCTGTTCATACCACTGTTGCCAGCGCGCTTCCTGTTGTGGGCTGACGCGCTCGCCGCTTAGCACGGCATACCAGTGGGAAGCTGAACGCAGCGCCTGACGGCGGGAATCGGTTAACGAAGGATTCATAACCCATGCTCCAGACGAAACAGCAGGCAGTGCTCGACGGCTTTCGCCACGTATTTTTTCACGGAGCTGACGGAAACACCGAGTTTGTGCGCAATCTCGCTGTATGTCAGGCCATCCAGTTGCGAAAGCAGAAACGCTTCACGTGTTTTTCCGTTTAGCCCGTCCAGCATGCTGTCGACGAGTTGTAGGGTCTCGAGCTGGCTTTCGCGTTCCTCAGGTGAAGGCGCTACCCCCTCCGGCATAAGCGCCAGCATCTCCAGATACGCTTTTTCCAGCGCGTTTCGGCGAAACAGGTCCACCATCACGCGTTTGGCGATAGTGCACAGGAAAGAGCGAGGATCGCGGATCGTCGAGAGCGTTTCGCTGCTCATTACCCGCAAAAAAGTGTCCTGGGCAATGTCATCTGCATCAAAGGCAGACTGGAGTTTGCGCGTCAGCCAACTTTTCAACCAGCCGTGATGGGTGCCATAAAGCGACTCGAACGTTAAGGAAGCTGTGGAAGTGGCACGGTCAGACATGCGGAGTGCATCAAAAGTTAATTATCACGTAGCCATATTAATATGAGAATGGTTATCATTACAATTGGAAATAAAATTGTTTCCAATAAACATTTTTAACATGTTGTTTTTCTAAGTGTTATAAGGTAGGTATAAAATGGGATGGATCCTCTGCTTCTGGCATCTGTCGGTCAGAATGACATCATGATGTGGTCTGCTATTATTGACATCCTCCCCGCCCTTTAGGGCGGGGAGGATGTCAACTATGAGTGTTGCCTGAAATGTCGCCAGCCCCCGGTACAGCAGAAGTATC
>OLJR01000330.1_pt1 | contig 8790 bp, 9 predicted proteins | sample 1601541 | NCBI WGS metagenome assembly OLJR01 (sample SAMN04436879, study PRJEB24849) | human gut metagenome | biome: human gut; feature: NICU; material: stool | host: Homo sapiens | place: USA: Saint Louis, MO | collected 2012-01-23
TGTAATCAGGAAATTTCATGGAAAATCAACCTAAGTTGAATAGCAGTAAAGAAGTTATCGCATTTCTGGCCGAGCGTTTCCCGCAGTGCTTCAGCGCGGAAGGCGAAGCTCGTCCCCTGAAAGTCGGTATTTTTCAGGATCTGGTGGCGCGTGTTGAAGGGGAAATGAACCTCAGCAAAACTCAGCTGCGTTCCGCCTTACGTCTTTATACTTCGAGCTGGCGTTACCTGTACGGTATCAAACCTGGCGCGACCCGCGTGGATCTCGACGGCAACCCTTGCGGTGAGCTGGACGAGCAGCACGTTGAGCACGCGCGCAAGCAGCTGGAAGAAGCCAAAGCACGCGTTCAGGCGCAACGTGCAGAACAGCAAGCGAAAAAACGCGAAGCCGCCGCGGCAAACGGCCAGGAAGAAGCGCCTCGTCGTGAGCGTAAACCACGCCCTGCGCCGCGTCGTCACGATAATAACGATCGCAAACCGCGTGCAGACAAACCAGCAGCAAAAGCCCCGCGTGCGCCTCGTGAAGAGCCGCGCCATACGCCGGTTTCTGACATCAACGCCCTGAGCGTGGGTCAGGCACTGAAGGTAAAAGCGGGTAACAATGCTATGGACGCCACCGTACTGGAAATCACCAAAGATGGCGTTCGTGTACAGCTGACTTCTGGTATGTCAATGATTGTACGCGCAGAACACTTGTTGTTCTGAAACGGAGGCCAAGCCTGGCATGAACACTTTTTTTAAGCTCACCGCGCTGGCGGGCCTGTTTGCTATAACAGGTCACGCCTTTGCAGTGGACGATATCACGCGTGTTGATCAAATTCCGGTACTCAAGGAAGAGACGCAGCACGCGACGGTGAGCGAGCGCGTGACCTCACGTTTCACCCGTTCGCACTATCGTCAGTTCGATCTCGATCAGGCCTTTTCGGCCAAAATCTTTGACCGCTATCTGAACTTGCTGGATTACAGCCATAACGTTTTGCTCGCCAGCGATGTCGAGCAGTTCGCTAAGCGGAAATCCGAGGTGGGTGACGAGTTGCGTTCAGGCAAGCTGGATCTCTTCTACGATCTCTACAACCTGTCGCAAAAGCGCCGCTTCGAACGCTATCAGTACGCGCTGAAAGTGCTGGAACGTCCGATGGACTTCACCGGCAACGACACCTTCAATCTGGACCGCAGCAAAGCGCCCTGGCCAAAAGATGAAGCCGAGCTGAATGCGCTGTGGGACGGCAAAGTGAAATACGACGAGCTGAGCCTTAAGCTCACCGGCAAAGACGAAAAAGAGATCCGTGACACGCTGACGCGTCGTTACAAATTTGCCATTCGTCGCCTGGCACAGACCAACAGTGAGGATGTTTTCTCACTGGCCATGACGGCCTTTGCGCACGAAATCGATCCGCACACCAACTATCTCTCACCTCGCAACACCGAGCAGTTTAATACCGAAATGAGCCTGTCTCTGGAAGGTATCGGCGCGGTGCTGCAGATGGACGATGATTATACGGTGATCAATTCGATGGTCGCGGGTGGCCCGGCATCCAAAAGCAAAGCCATTAGCGTAGGCGATCGCATTGTGGGTGTGGGACAAACCGGCCAGAACATGGTCGATGTGATCGGCTGGCGTCTTGATGACGTGGTTGCGCTGATCAAAGGTCCGAAGGGCAGCAAGGTTCGTCTGGAAATTCTGCCAGCCGGAAAAGGCACCAAAACCCGTATCGTTACCCTGACCCGTGAGCGTATCCGTCTGGAAGACCGCGCGGTGAAAATGTCGGTGAAAACCGTGGGTAAAGAGAAGGTGGGTGTCCTGGATATTCCTGGCTTCTACGTCGGGTTGACTGACGATGTGAAAGTTCAGCTGCAGAAACTTGAAAAGCAGAACGTCAGCAGCATCATCATCGACCTGCGCAGTAACGGCGGCGGGGCGCTGACGGAAGCGGTTTCACTCTCTGGCCTGTTCATCCCATCTGGCCCGGTGGTTCAGGTGCGCGATAACAACGGTAAAGTGCGTGAAGATGCGGACAATGACGGTGTGGTCTACTACAAAGGCCCGTTGGTGGTTCTGGTTGACCGCTTCAGCGCTTCCGCGTCTGAGATCTTTGCCGCTGCCATGCAGGACTACGGCCGCGCGCTGATCGTCGGTGAGCCAACCTTCGGTAAAGGCACCGTTCAGCAGTACCGCTCTCTGAATCGGATTTACGATCAAATGCTGCGTCCGGAATGGCCTGCACTGGGCTCGGTTCAGTACACCATTCAGAAATTCTACCGCGTAAACGGCGGCAGTACGCAGCGTAAGGGTGTCACGCCGGACATCATCATGCCGACAGGCACCCAGGAGACGGAAACTGGCGAGAAGTTTGAAGATAACGCGTTGCCGTGGGACAGCATCAATGCCGCGACCTACGTGAAAGCGGGTGATATGACGCAATTTGGCCCTGAGCTGCTGAAGGCGCATAACGACCGCATCGCGAAAGATCCGGAGTTCCAGTACATCCTGAAGGATATTGCCCGATTCAATGCCCTGAAAGATAAGCGGAATATCGTTTCTCTGAACTACGCTCAGCGTGAAAAAGAGAACAACGAAGACGATGCAACCCGCCTGGCGCGTATCAACGATCGCTTCAAGCGTGAAGGTAAACCTCTGCTCAAGAAACTGGACGATCTGCCAAAAGATTACCAGGAGCCGGATCCGTATCTCGACGAGACGGTGCATATCGCGCTCGACCTGGCGAATCAGGAAAAAGAGAAACCTGCCGTACAGCCCGCTCCGGCAAAATAACCTCCCAACAGGCACAAGAGATTGTGCCTGTTTCTTTTTGTTCTTCATCCTTCCGTCAGCCAGATTTTCAATTGTGTAAAGTTGTGTCTTTCTGGTGACTTACGCCCGCCGGATGCTTGAAAATAGCCGCAATACCCATACGATGTGGGTAATCGCATAGTGCGTTTTGTTAAACTGAGGTAAAAAGAAAATTATGATGCGAATCGCGCTCTTCCTGCTCACCAACCTGGCGGTGATGGTGGTTTTCGGGCTCGTGCTAAGCCTGACGGGAATTCAGTCGAGCAGCGTTCAGGGTCTGTTGATTATGGCGCTGCTGTTTGGTTTTGGTGGCTCGTTCATCTCCCTGCTGATGTCGAAGTGGATGGCATTGAAATCGGTAGGGGGTGAGGTTATTGAACAGCCGCGTAACGATATGGAACAGTGGCTGATGAATACGGTGGCTCAGCAATCCCGTCAGGCCGGGATCGTCATGCCGCAGGTGGCCATTTACCATGCTCCGGACATCAACGCGTTCGCCACGGGTGCCCGCCGCGATGCGTCACTGGTCGCTGTTAGCACCGGACTGCTGCAGAACATGAGCCGTGACGAAGCCGAAGCGGTTATCGCCCACGAAATCAGCCATATCGCAAACGGTGACATGGTAACCATGACCCTGATTCAGGGCGTGGTAAACACCTTCGTGATCTTTATCTCCCGCATTCTGGCGCAGATTGCCGCTGGCTTCATGGGCGGCAACCGTGACGAAGGCGAAGAGAGCAACGGCAACCCGCTGATCTATTTTGCCGTGTCGATGGTGCTGGAACTGGTATTCGGTATTCTGGCGAGCATCATCACGATGTGGTTCTCCCGCCACCGTGAATTCCACGCGGATGCCGGTTCTGCGAAGCTGGTTGGTCGCGAGAAGATGATTGCCGCGCTGCAGCGTCTGAAAACCTCCTACGAGCCGCAGGAAGCGAACAGCATGATGGCCTTCTGCATTAACGGTAAATCCAAATCGCTGAGCGAGCTGTTTATGTCTCACCCGCCGCTGGATAAACGTATTGAAGCGCTGCGCAGTGGGGAATACCTGAAGTAACGCAACAAAACACAATAAGCCGGGCAGGAGAACACTCCGCCCGGCTTTTTTTATGCCTGAACCCTGGGCTGGGTCACCCGCAGGCCGCTGACGATAGCCGCGAGGGTGGCAAGTATACCGGCGGTGAGGAGAGCAACATGGTTGCCGTTCTGGCCTGCGAGGTTAAACATCAGGGCGACCAGCGCCGCACCGGTGCTTTGCCCAAGGAGACGCGCGGTTCCCAACATGCCGCTGGCCCCTCCGCTGCGATGTCGCGGCGCTGAGGTGATAATGGTGTGGTTATTGGGGGACTGGAACAGCCCAAACCCCGCGCCGCAGAGGATCATGCGCCAGATAATGTCCAGATCGGAAGGCGACGAGGGCAGCAATGCCAGTGCAAAAAGGCCTGTCGCCATCACCGCCAGCCCCAGCGCCCCGAGTAAACCGGCGTGAACGCGTTCAATTAAGTAACCTGCCAGCGGGGCCATCACCATGGTCGCCAGCGGCCAGGGGGTGAGCAGCACAGTCCGGTCTCCACTTCTGACCGGCCTACCACGCTCTGCAGAAAGAAGGGCAGAGAAACCAGAGCCAGCATCTGGGCGCAAAACGAGCAGACGGACGTGCAAATGGAGAGTGAAAAGAGAGGAATACGCAGCAGATCAACGGGCAGCAAAGGCGCGGGGAGGGTGAGCTGGCGGCGAACAAAGAAGAAGCCGATCGCCAGCAGGGCGATGAGCTCCGCGCCGGTAAGCATCAGCGATTGTCCCTGCGCAAAGCCGCTCAGCGCCGTAATCAGCAGGCCGAAGGTCAGGGCATTCATCACCGCGCTCGCCACGTCGAAGCGCGGCATGCTGCTTTTGGGGCCGTTAGCGGGAAGAAAGCGCAGGGCAAAGAAGATAGCGACGATACCCAGCGGCACGTTAATGGCGAACAGCCATTGCCATGACGCGACGGAAAGGATCGCTGCCGCAATGGTTGGCCCGGCGGCAGAAGAGACGGCCACAATAAACGAGTTTATCCCCATCCCGCGCCCCAGATGGCGCTGGGGATAAATCAAGCGGATCAGCGCCGTGTTTACGCTCATGAGCGCCGCGCCGCCAAAACCCTGCGCAATACGCGCTAGCGTCAGGGTATGCAGTGAATCTGAAAGGGCGCAGAACAGGGAGGTAAACGTGAAAACCACCAGGCCACACTGATACACCCGGCGGTAACCGAACATATCGCCCAGGAAAGAGAACGAGAGCAGTGAAACCACAATCGCAATCTGGTAGGCGTTAACAATCCAAATCGAACTGGCGGGTGAGGCATGCAGGTCGCTGGCGATGGTTGGCAGGGCAACGTTCGCAATCGCGCCGTCAAGGACGGCCATGGAGATACCGATAATGATGGTCACTATTGCGCCATACCGCTGGGGTAATGGCAGACCATCGGAAAGATTCTTTTCCATCAGGAGTAAAAAGCTCAGCGTGAAATTATTCTCAGGGTAACTATTTTAGCATTGTTACAGCCGCGATATGTCGCAGATTTGTAACGAAGTAAACGCGGATTGATTGCAGCTGACATGACGGGAACTTATAATAAAAACCAGTTCTGATTTTTATAAAACACTCGCTATGAGGTGGTAAATGGCTATTGCGGATTTGGATAAACAACCAGATTCTGTTTCTTCCGTGCTGAAGGTGTTTGGCATCTTACAGGCGCTTGGAGAAGAGCGTGAAATAGGTATTACAGAGCTGTCACAGCGCGTGATGATGTCAAAAAGCACCGTTTATCGCTTTTTGCAAACCATGAAGTCACTGGGTTACGTTGCGCAGGAAGGCGAATCTGAAAAATATTCTCTGACGCTGAAGCTGTTTGAACTGGGGGCGCGTGCGCTACAAAATGTTGACCTGATCCGCAGCGCGGACATTCAGATGCGTGAAATCTCTCGCCTGACCAAAGAGACCATTCATCTCGGTGCGCTGGATGAAGACAGCATCGTTTACATCCATAAAATCGACTCCATGTACAATCTGCGCATGTATTCGCGCATTGGGCGCCGCAACCCGCTCTACAGTACCGCGATTGGTAAGGTTCTGCTGGCGTGGCGCGATCGCGAGGAAGTGGAGCAGATCCTCGACGGCGTGGAATACAAGCGCAGCACGGAACGAACCATTACCAGTACGGAAGCGCTGCTGACGGTGCTCGACCGCGTGCGCGAGCAAGGGTATGGCGAAGATAACGAAGAGCAGGAAGAGGGGCTGCGCTGTATCGGCGTCCCGGTATTTGACCGCTTTGGGGTGGTGATTGCGGGCTTAAGTATCTCTTTCCCAACCTTACGCTTCTCCGAAGAGCGTCTTCATGAGTATGTGTCTATTCTGCATACTGCCGCACGTAAAATTTCTGAACAGATGGGCTATCACGACTACCCGTTTTAATCCCTGCTGAAATGAAAAAACGCCGCATCTGATGCGGCGTTTTTTATGCCTCATGAACCTGGCTGATTAGCCGTTATCAATCACGACGGAGGTTTTACGCAGTACAGGACATTGGGTTAAGCCAATGATCCCGCTGTCAGTATGCAGATACTGGGCGGTGCTCATTCCTTGTGCGGTTAGGTATTTACACTGAATGCCTAACCCGGCTGCGTTTTCTGTGCTCCCCACAAGCACACCATAGCCCGTTAACAGAAGGCCAATCCAGACAAGGGTCAGTGCAATAATTGTTCGAATGATGAATCGCATTATTACCTCTTTTATCGTTGTTATCGTAATGCTAGCGTAACCTGTTTACGCAATGAAACAAGTGCAGCATTCTTAAAAACCGCGATGGAGGCGCAGTTAGCCCTTGTTTAAGATAAGCGTGATAATCTCGTTACATCAGGTCCTTAGACGGAGTGTGGAGTGAAAAAAATACGCTGGGTAATTCTGATTATCGTACTGATAGCGTGCGTGGTGTTATGGACGCAGACGATCAATGTGATGTGCGATCAGGATGTACAGTTTTTTAGCGGCGTTTGCGCAATCAACAAATTTATTCCGTGGTAATACACATTTTTTCTCAACGTGATTTCCTTCCTTCACGCCAGTGGTAAAATAGACGTTTTTATTGAGGTGGTGAAATGGGTGAGTTACTGAATTCAGGGCTGCTAAATATGGCATCCCTGATGATTTCTTTGGTGGTTCTGCTTGTGGGGCTGGTCATCTGGTTTTTCGTGAATCGGGCCAGTTCGCGTACAAATGAGCAGATCGAACTGCTGGAAGCGCTGCTCGATCAGCAAAAACGCCAGAATGCATTGCTACGCCGTCTTTGCGAGGCTAACGAACCGGAAGAGAAAGACGCGCCGAAAGACGCGGTCGCTGAAGATAACAAAGACGAAGACGACTTTATCCGCCTGGTGGCTGAGCGTTAATCTTTTTAGTCCTGGGAGGTGGCTGTGGTCTGGAAAAATCCCTGGTATGACCCCTCCCTGAAACATCATACCCCGAACGGTTTTCGTAATACCCTTCCTGTCGGACATCAACCCGGTGACCTTGACCGTTGGCGTAAAGCGCGCAAAGAGGCCGGTTTACCGAAGCCGCCCGCGCTGGGTTATGACGATTTCATCCGCCAGTGGTGGCAACCCGTTGAGCTTGCGGCATCTCATGAAGATGGGGTGTGGTGGCTCGGACACGCGAGCGTGTTGCTGCAGCTGGACGGCAATATCATCCTTACCGATCCGGTGTTTTCACGACGTGCTTCTCCGCTGCCTTTCCTGGGACCCCAGCGCAAAACGCCTCCCGTACTGTCTGTCGAGCAACTTCATCAGCTTGATGCGGTTGTCATCTCCCATAATCATTACGATCATCTTGATGACGCAACCATTCGCAGGATCCTCAAGCGCTTTCCCGACGTCTGTTGTTTCGTTCCGTTGGGCCTGGCCGACTGGTTTCGTCGCCGGGGAGCAAAACGCGTGGTCGAACTCGACTGGTGGCAGAGTTTCACCTGGCAGGGGATGACGCTGACCGCCGTGCCGGCGCAGCACTGGAGCATGCGCACGCCATGGAACCGCAATCGTTCCTTATGGTGCGGCTGGGTGATGGAAGGACGGCATCATCGTTTCTGGTTCAGCGGTGATACCGGCTATTCGCCTGAGCTGTTGTTGATTCCTGAACGCCTGGGCCAGATAGATGCCGCCGCGTTGCCGATTGGTGCCTATGCCCCACGATGGTTCATGGCTGTTCATCATATGGATCCGCAATCAGCGGTGGCATTGTGGCAGCAGCTGGGCTCACCTCTGGCGTTCCCTATTCACTGGGGCGTGTTTGAACTGGCAGATGAAGCTTTAGATGAACCTGTGCAGGAGTTAACTGACGCGCTCGATAATTTAGCACCAGTTAATCATTCTTTCAGAATACTGAAAATTGGTGAATATTTATCCTTCTAAACGAAGCGATAAATTGTTGCATATATTCTTGATGTAAACGCGCCTGGGAATGTTTTATTTTTATCGAAACGTTTTGCTTGCCTTCTTTTGATGCAGAGTCATAAAAATTTCATTATTTTGGTGCATAACGCTGTTTATTCGCTGGTGCATTTTAATACAGATGGAAGCAGGTTTTTAACAGTGTTTTTTCTCTGAAACAATTTGGTCGCGTTACAATGATTTAAGCATAACTTTTCACAAATTGTTCTAACTCAATCAGGAGTAAAGATTTCTTTTCCTGGTTGCTGGACGGTTCGTAATGAATGAGCTATGTTAAAAAAGTCTTAGATTACAGCGGTTGTGCAAGCAATGCTGGGTCTTTGTTACGCAGCAGGGCTGTCTGTACGCGATGCGCATAATTGTGCAAAACCTGACAGGCACTGTTCGAATTTGTGCGGCGGATCGAGACATGTTTAAAAATGGCTTGCCATATTAAACATAGTGTGTGATAACACGTTTTGGGTCAAACGAGGTACAGTTCTGTTTATGTGTGGCATTTTCAGTAAAGAAGTCCTGAGTA